>Ga0265594_1000391_pt1 | contig 36598 bp, 32 predicted proteins | sample saktaG_11_FD_190147 | JGI IMG/M metagenome (GOLD analysis project Ga0265594, IMG submission 190147) | Saline water microbial communities from Sakinaw Lake, British Columbia, Canada - sak_2011_5_24_80m | ecosystem: Environmental > Aquatic > Non-marine Saline and Alkaline > Saline ... | reverse complement strand
GACTGCTTTGGCGGCTTGAACGCGTTCTTTTCCCTTACCAAAGATTGCCGCTAACCGTGATCTAAAACTAACGTCAAGCGGATTGTCAGGGGGTTTGACTTTCGGAGGGGCTAATGGCTCGGGCGGAGGTCTCGCGGTCGGAGGCCGAGATAGCGTCAGAGGTGTCCTTGGTGGAGGGGGGCTTCGTATTGGCCTTTTTGGAGTGGATCTTGAGAGTTCTTCTTTCAAGGCGAGTGATGCTGCCGCAAAGAATTCCCCACAACCTGTAATATCCAGTTCTAGTGTTTTCCTAATGGCTAATCCATGCCTCACCCCCCTGCTCAAACCCGCTTCCATTAGGGCGTTAATTTCTAATCTGTTTAAGCCGCCCATAACCTTGAATCCCAGATTAGAGCCTGCCGCTCTTGGTCTTGCAGGGTCATCACCCATCTCTTTTAATGTTGTATTAAGGTGTCCTTTAACCCTTTCAATTTGCTGGGCATTTCTCATTTTACCTTCTTCAAGAGTTCTCGCTTCAGGCGCCGCATTACATAAGCCTTTTAGGGCGTTCGCGTGCAAGACACTTCCCGAGTAAAAGTGTAGTGTGTGATCACCCTCAGTGTATTCCGCCCCAAAGCTTCCTTCAAAGCCTCCAACAGTAATGTTGACGCACTGGGATTGCTCATCTAAACGAATCCTACCCCTCCGCTTCCAATCACCCCCCCTAATACTCCAAACCCCTCGCTTATCCTCTACAATGGAGGCTGAATCCTCAATCTCGTCGGCAACCCCGCTGTACTCGGCTCCCAGACGCCTCAATCCATTGCATAAACCCTGTGCAGGGGTTGCTCCGCCAACAGGATTAAAACTGAAGACTTCAACACCTCGAAGACGGTCTACCACGGAAAAAAGAACTTTCTCCGTTTTATGGGCACTAACTACATCTTCGTGGAATTCGTCGCCAACACCCTCCTGCAGTGCAATCTCTGCGGTATCCTCCCTATCGAATACGTGCGACCTTAAGGGAGGTGGCACATTAATTTGGTCATCCTCCGGCCTCCTCTTGTTTTCAAGGATTATGTGGTTTCGCCTGCACAATTGGAATAATTCTGTGTTCGATGCATCCAAACCCGTAAATTTACTGTCATCAGCAAGTAATCTGGGGTCAGCATCCCAGCCAGCGTGAGGAGTAATCCCCAAAAACTTGTAAGCGTTTTGGAAATCCTTTCTTGCTGCAGTGAATGCTGCGTCTGCAGTAGGTGCGCCAACTCCAACTCTACTCTCCTCACCCCTTTCAATTTCATCAAATATTCTGGATCTAATAACCCCCCTATTATTCTTCAAGATTGGGTCTCTCTTTCGGTGGCCTAATGCGCTAGTTATTTTCCTGTGGGCGTCATCTAACCTCCCCTCCTGGTAATCAACGGTCGCACGATTATTAGACGCAATATAAAGGTTTGGATCCTGTGTTAATGCTTCATCAAACGTGTTTTGCGCATGGACTCTCGTACCCGCACTCGTACTCAAGGAGTGGATGACTCCGATAATATTTCCAGACCTTGCAGCAATCTGGGGGATATTTGCAATTGTTGGGGCTTGGTTCGCCATGCTAGCTGCTTGTTGCAGAGAGTCTGCACCACCCCTGCGGATTTGGCTTACAGCACCCCTGTTCAAACAGGTGGCTGCCATAAAAGCAACCTCGCTTTTCAAAGACTCTGACGCCACCACATACGGGTCTCGAATTAGCTCGGATAATCCCTGTAAAGCTTCTTCAAAGCTTCCTTCCTCCATTGCATCCATGCAAACCGCAATCTTCACGTCAATGGGGGTTACTGTATTTCCATCATTATCTTCGAATACCACGCCACCGAAGCGTTCTGGATCAGAGGCGATCCTCCAAATCTTCTCTCTAAACGCAGTTTTCGAGACAGTACTAGGTTGCAAATCCATAACTCCAGATGGGGCGGGTGTTGGTGGAGGTACAAGGTACATGGGAGTCCCTCCAACATTTGCCGTCAACTTATGTAATGGTTTCCTACTCTTAGTCACCATCGCTTTCCTCCCAAGAGGATTTTAAGGCCATAATCTCCTCCTCCCTCAAAACCTTCTCAACAACATTCCCCTTATCATCCTTTGACTGTATAATAATCTTTACGTCAGCCAGCTTCAACGGTTTTCCCACGGAATCCATTGTAATACTATTACCTTCGAATCAATTTATATAGCCGTATGATGTATTAATTTAGGTTCATGGACTACGACTACAACGCTCTTTTAAACCGGCTTTGGGAAAACATCCCGGAAAAGCTTAAATCCGGCGAAAGGTTCGAGATGCCACAAGCAGACGTCTGGGTTGAAGGAAACGTGACTTACATTAGAAACTTCAACGAAATCGCAAGCAAACTCGACCGGGAACCAAAATACATACTCCAATACCTGTCTAAAGAGCTTGCTGCTCCCGGATTACTGGAGCCTAATCGGGCGGTGATTTCCAGGCGCCTTAGAAAGAATATTATTGACGACAAGATTCTCGCCTACGCTAAAGAGTACGTAATCTGCCACCAGTGCGGCCGACCCGACACAAAAATAACTAGCCTCGAAGACCAGAAGATTGTAAAGTGCACTGCATGCGGAGGCTGGTGGCCATTAAGACGGATTAAGTAGCTATCTTTTATTCTTCTTTTCCCCTATATATTTTCATGACGAAGAGAATACAAAGGCCTCCACCACCATCCGGTATCGATACTGATTGGATGCAGAGGAGGGAAGTCGTAACACAACTAGCTAATCCAACTACTTTATGTGAGGGTTTGGCCGAGCAACGTAAAGCTAGGGAAGTCCTTGATGATAAATCCAAAGCCCTTGACGCTCGCACTGCTTTGGTGGCCTCTACAGGACATCTTAAGTCAGGTCACAGTTACAGTTCGACCATCAACCTTCTTATGGCTGACCCTTCAGCAACTGAAGCGTACGCTCTTGCCGGGCTTATGGGCCTTAGGACTGACGATTTGGAAACCTTCGTATCCCAAAACGGGCCTGACGGTCAAACACTTTCATACGCCGACTTTGTAGATGTAGTCCGCACACAATCCGCTCGACCTAAAAGCCCGTTTGAATTTGCTCAAGGTGCTTTAAGGGATTTGGATGGTGCAGACCCACTGAGAACATTCGCACTCGCAATGTCTCTTCCTGCAGGTGAAAATATGGCTGGAGAGACTCTTGCCGAATCAAACATGTACGCCAACCCAGTACTGTACTGTTTATCAGGCCAGCGGGCAAAGAGCGTTGACTCTCAACACCCACTCGTCGAACACTTGATAGGGCTTGCGACGGTCAGAACGGACGTTTCAGACCTTGAAGAGCATTTGAGGACGACCGCAACCTCGACAGTTCGCAACAACGCAAATCTTGTGGGAGCACTCGCCGCAAAGAAACAGCAACTTGGAATCCAGTAGTTTTTAAGAGTCTTCAGCCAGTTGAATCGGAGGTTCCTCTCGTGAGTCCTAACGTGTCCCGGCTCGGTTTTATCTGCGATTCTTCCATATATTTTATACTCTGCGGTGATAAATACGAACACAAGATGATTTACACAAAAATTCATGAGAGGGGGAGTGAGGTCTTGATCGCAGCCTGTGACGAGGAATTGCTGGGGAAAAAGTTTTCGTCGGATGACTTTGAGATTGAAGTCTCTGAAAGATTCTACGGTGGAGAAGTGAGAAAAATTGAGGAATTAACAACCATTATTTCCCAAGCTACTATGGCAAACCTCGTCGGCAACCGGGTCGTGTCCAAGGCCATCCAGGAAGGACTAGTAAGTGAAGCCCACATCCTTGAAATAGGCGGGGTGAAACACGCCCAATACGTCGTAATGTTTGATAAAAAATGAAAAAAAAATCTCTCATAATCCTTACAATCCTTGGGCTATCAATCCAGGCAGCTTCCTGGGGTCCCGCAACCCACAAATACTTTTGCGACAATGCTGTTGAGCAAGTCTGGGGGGCCGGGGTCGTTAAACAATGCCTCCCTAAAAAAAGCTCCCGATTTATGGACGACTTCTGCGAGCTGGTATACTTAATGAAGGACGCACAAGCCTACAAGGCTTGTCGGGATTCTTACAAGAAGAAAGGTTTCATCCACCCTGCCAACATTCCCGACGAATTATTCAACGACAGCGAACTATTCCACGACTACAGCCACTGTCCAGTCCGCCCGGGACCCGCACGATACCAACTTTGCGGAGACCGGGAAGACGCTCCAGCACCCTCAGAAGCACAACGCTGGTTTAACAAGGCCAAGGAACAATCAGACACGTGCATGCGAGTGTACGCATTCTGCATTGGCTCAGTCTACTATTCGAAAGGTGAAAACCCCTTAAACCAGATTAGGGGTGAGACTCAAGACTGCTATGATTCAATTGTTGGTGGAATAGACGATAAGATAAGTTCCGGATTAATGTATTATCGGGCTGGGAAAAGATGTGAATTTGAAAACAGCGACTTTGAGCAGGAATTTTCCGTGTCGGAGAAAACCATTGAAACAATCCTTGAGACTTTGGTGAAAATCGGGAGGAACATTTCATCTTCGAGCGTTTCCGAGGAGGGAAAAATAATTCTTTTTGCAAACTCCATTGATTACGGTTTAAACCGGGACTTCCACGACTCTCTAACTGCAAAAGGTTTTACAGTCACCCGCGCCACAGCCGAAAACTTCCAGACGCTGAAATACACTAAATACGTCATAATCCTTGGGGGACACAACTCTCCTGAAGGAGTAGGTGACGTTGTCTCCTCAGTCTTGAATTCCGATGAAAAAGCCGCCCTCTTAAACTCGACTGAATCGAAAATAATCGCCCTCCGGGATAATATGTGGATGATGAATCAGAAAGTCTGGGTTCTTGCAGGATACGGGAAAGAGCAGACTCATGAAGCAGTAATCGAGTTCGGCGGTGAAGTGGTCGGAGAAGTTGGGAAAGTAATATGAGCGGCGACTTAAGCGTTAAAGTTTTCGGGGTCGGAGGCGGGGGAGGGCATACCCTAGCCGAGCTTTCGAAATATGAGGGTGCTGGAAAATTAGACTTATTGGCTGTTAACACTGATGCCATGGTCTTGTTAGGCTTGGACGTGCCTAAAAAAATTTTGATTGGAAAAGAGATTACCGGGGGGACTTCAACCGGTTCGGATCCGATATTGGGGGGCAGGTGCGCTAGATACGATATCGGAAAGATTTCAGAGGCAATGGATGATGCTGACGTAGTCTTCATCACCTGCGGGTTGGGAGGTGGAACAGGCAGCGGAGCAGCTCCAGTAGTCGCTGAGCGTGCGAAAACAGTCGGGGCGCTGACGGTGGCAATTGTCACCATACCCTTCAACTCGGAAGGTAAGAAGACAACTCATAACGCTGAAATAGGTTTTAAAAACCTTAAAACCAACTGTGACGCCGTAATAGTGATTCCGAACGAGAGGCTATTGACTATTGCTCCGGGACTTCCAATAACCGAAGCTTTCAAGCTCGCTGACGAAACAACTGCGACAATCATAAGCGAACTATCAGACCTGCTCCATGAAGACAAATCCTCTTTCACTCTCGCTGACATTCGTGCAATATTAACTTCAGGGCGAACAGTCTATGTTGGAATAGGGTCGTCTGAAATCTCTTCGGAAGCCGCAGACTTGGCGCTAGAATCTCCATTAATCAACGCCGATTTCACAGAGTGTTGTGACGCGCTAGTAAAAATTTCATACGGTGTAGGAGTTGAAGAAGCCAAGGTTGAAGCGGCATTAAATAGGGTTTCGGAGCGTTTACCCTCACGTGTGAGCCTTATCTGGGGGTCTAGCTTAAACCCCAGTCTTCAAAATAATCTAATCAAAATCATGGTGGTAGTCTGCTTGAAGTAGAAAAAAAATTATTTTAATTCAAAAACAATAATCCTACCCATGAAAAAAGATGTTGAAACCAAACAGCCGCTAAAATTACTGATCGTCATACCCGCACTAAACGAACAAGACAGTATTAAAGAAATAATCAAGCGCTCCCTCGAAGCGAAAAAAACAATAACCTCGAAATCTCCAGTAACCGACGTGCAGATAACTGTCGTAAGCGACGGGTCTACTGACCGCACAGTCGAATACGCTAAACCATTCGCAGACAAAATAAGCTTGATAGTCTTTACGGAAAACAGGGGATACGGGGCGGCAATCAAGGAAGCGTGGAGCCGGTCTGACGCTCAACTTCTAGGCTTTATCGATGCCGACGGAACATGCGACCCAAACTTTTTCACAGACTTGTGCAATTCACTGGTGAGTGAGGGCGCAGACGTCGTCCTCGGCAGCAGAATCCACGGTGAAAGCAAGATGCCTTTGCATCGTAGGATGGGCAATATACTATTCGCATCCCTTTTATCCCTCTTCTCCTCCCAGAAGGTTTGTGATATTGCAAGCGGAATGCGGGTTTTGAAAAGGGAGAGCCTTCCGAAAATCATGCCCCTCCCCGACGGACTCCATTTCACGCCGGCGATGACGGCGAGAACCCTCCAGGGAGAAAACCTAAAGCTTGTTGAAATACCCATGCCCTACCACGAGAGGGAAGGGGATTCAAAACTGCACGCCGTAAAAGATGGCATAAGGTTTCTCAAAGTCATATTGGATGCCACACTATTCTACAATCCCTCCAAAATACTCGGGTTTTCCGGTATACTGTCACTTCTAATCTCCTCACTCCTCCTACTTAATCCACTCATCTTCTACATTCAAAACAAGTATTTGCTCGACTGGATGATCTACAGGTTCCTCATAGGCAATCTTTTCGGAATAACTGGATGCCTCCTAATCTGCGGAAGCTATCTTACCAGAAGGATCGTCAGGATCAGTGTGGACTCAGACTTTGACGAGCGTACGAAAGACTTCGTCGAACGATTTTTTTCTGAAAAGCTTTTTTGGGTTGTTCCCTTAACTTTTTTCCTGATTGGCTGTTTCATGGTTTTCAACAGTCTTTTAGATTGGATTCAGACTCGTACGACCATTGAGCATTGGTCTCGATTCATCATTATGGCGTTCTTTTTGTCGACGAGTTTGATATTAATGATTACTAAAATCGTGGATTATACTCTCGACATGGTGATGGAGAAAATCCAGTACTTGAAGAAATAGCTGATTATAATCCGGTTCATGATGGCGGAACAAACTGTGGAGGGGGACTTGGAGGTTGAATACAACCGCATGCTCGACAAAGGGATTTGCTTGTCTGGGGAGAAAAAGGATTTTTTCATGGCCGGCCGAATAAGCAATTTAATCGAAATTCTGCCATCATCATTTAATCCTGAAATGATTCTTGATTACGGGTGCGGTATCGGCGATACGACGGTATTTTTGTCTGAAAAGTTACCAAATTCAAGCGTGGTGGGCGTTGATGTAGACGACAAGATAATCGATTATGCTCGCGGTAAACACGGGGGTGGGCGCGTGAGTTTTAAGACTTTCGACGAGTTGGTTGAAGAAGACTTTTTTGATTTATGTTACGTAAACGGGGTTCTCCACCACGTCGCCCCGTCGGAGAGACTCTCTTATCTAGAAAAAATATTTAGTGTATTGAAACACGGAGGTTTTTTCTCACTCTTTGAAAACAACCCGTTCAATCCCGGGACGCGACTCGTAATGAAGCGAATACCCTTCGACAAGGATGCAATACCCTTATCCTTCCTTGAAGCGGAAAGACTACTCGGTCAGTCGGGATTCACGCATCATGCGACCAGATTCCTGTTCTTCTTCCCGAAGTGTCTTAAAATTTTCAGATTCATGGAACAATGGTTTAAAAGAATACCCCTGGGAGCCCAGTATCTAGTACTTGCCAAGAAACCAGAGTCACCCCCTTCGAAAAAGGATATTTAGAGTGGGACTGTCAGATTAAGCTGTATTCTCGGATTATTCAGGTATTCAAACGCACCCTTCCCATCCGCAATTACCTTTTCAGTTCTTACGATTGCATCGTCCACAAACACTTGGAATGAGTTTCCAGTAGCCTGGATAACTGGAGTTTCCGCTTGAGTTTCAAGAGTCCCTTATGCGTTGGGGTGAAAGCGGCTTGCAGGAACTACCTGAAAGGAGGGTTAGGTTGTAGGAGGAATACCTCCGGAAGATTCCGAATTTGGATCAGATACTCGCATACAGGGACAAGAATGGGGTGTACGTTGGAAGGAACATTCTCCATGAAAAAACTCCACACGTCTACGGCATGGACGCAGTCCAAGACAGGGTAAGGGAGTTGACTTACGTAGAAGACTCCAACAATATTAGCGTACTAAGAAACATCAACCCGGAAAATAGGAAAGAGTGTCTTAAGTACATGCGTGATGGATTCATGGAAAAGAAATGTTGGGCGAAGCTAGTGAAAGAAGCCGGAAACAATGCCTCGCAAAAAATAACCAACAACCTCGCAAACCCTGAAAGCCAGTGGAAGTGGCGTGAACACCTTGACGGCACGAGGAGACTAACACTTGCCGAGATTCAAGAGATAGAGGCTGAGGCAAGGCAAAAAATGGTCGAAACAGGCCAGGAAACAAGGTTAACGCCGGAAGAGATTACAGAAGTGGATGAGATATTAAACAATATGTGGGTGAGCATTACCGGCGGAACAGGTAGTTAACTTCAAAATCCAGAGGCAGCCTACTGCTTAGAATCTTTTCTCGCTCTCCCAGGCATGGGCGTAATGCTTCCACTTGAGGGTTAAATCCTCTCGATCCATTTTTCTATAGCATGTACTAACTCCAAAAAAATCATGGATTGTGCGGTAAATACTTATCGCCCGCTCATAATCTCCAGAATCCTGCAAATCTTGTGCTCTCCTGAAATTAGCCGTCTTTAGCCTACGTTGACTATCCTGAAGTTTTTGTAATTTCGCAATCTTTCTCGTATATTGAGGTTCGCCAGCAATTAAGGGATTAGGGGGAGGTTCATCAACATTCTGGGATTTAATCTTTCCATAACAAATCCGGGCAGCACTCCAAAGTGTAGCCTGCTCGTAAAGGTCTGCGGCATGCTCGATTCTGCCTTGAATTCTCGCACTACCTGCTTCTTGCAGTGCGGTAAACCTCATGTCCCAAGCATCCTCCTTTTTACTTGCAGCTTCAAGGGATTCGGCTGCACGGCCGAATTGGAATGCTGTGGCAAAAACTTTTGCTGCCTCCTCGAATTTTCTATCCCCCCACAATTTCTCTGCAGCTTCGGTTAATTTTTCTCTTTCTTCGTCTGGAGGTCTTTGTTTAGATTGACTAGTGGTTTTATGGGCCATATTGGAATATAATCGTTGTTTAAAGTTAAATCCTTAAAGCACCATTTTTATATCTCATTCACCTAATTTTTTTGGACGCATTATGGCTAAAATTAATGTTGGAGTTTTGGGTGCGACCGGAATGGTCGGACAAAACTATGTAAGGTTGCTTGCAGGGCACCCCTGGTTTAACGTCACGTTCGTAGCTGCGTCTCCGCGGAGTGCCGGAAGAAGCTATGTTGAAGCCACTGCGGGCCGCTGGCAGATGGAATCAGATATCCCAAAGGAAGTTCGCGACTTGGTCGTAGTGGACGCCAACGACCCGGCAAACGCACAGGGTGAATGCGATTTCGTTTTCTCGGCCTTGGAGATGGACAAGCAGGCCGTAATGGATCTTGAGGAATCTTACGCGAGCGCTGGCATACCTGTTTTTTCGAATGCGTCAGCACACCGCTGGACTGATGACGTTCCAATGCTGATTCCTGAGATAAACGCAGACCACCTTGAAATAATCCCCGCGCAAAAGAAGAATCGTGGATGGGGTAAAGGATTTATCGTAGTTAAACCTAACTGTAGTGTGCAAAGCTACATCACACCCGTTCACGCACTCAGAGAAGCTGGATACCCCCTTTCCAAGATGATCATCACAACTCTTCAGGCGGTCTCGGGGGCAGGATACCCTGGAGTACCCTCCCTAGACCTGGTCGACAACATCGTACCATTCATTGGCGGGGAGGAGGAAAAGAGCGAGCAAGAACCTAAAAAGATTTTCGGGGAGATTTCGGACGGGAAAGTTGTAAATGATGAGTCATTTAAGATTTCAGCCCACTGCAACAGGGTTCAAGTCGTAGACGGCCATACAGCCTGCGTGAGCCTTGAGTTCAAAGACAAGAAACCTTCTTTGGATGAGATCAAGAATATTTGGTCCGCCTTTAAAGGCGAGCCTCAGAAGCTTGACCTTCCGATGGCTCCTAAACAACCCATAATCTATCTTGACGAACCTAACAGGCCTCAACCTCGGAAAGACAGGGACTGTGACAAGGCTATGGCAGTAACGATAGGGCGTCTTAGAGAGTGCTTGGTCTTCGACATACGCTTCGTCGGCCTCTCCCACAATACCGTGCGCGGAGCCGCAGGAGGCGGAATCTTAAACGCCGAGCTCGCCCACAAGAAAGGTCTTGTTTGATACCTTCAAAGGTAGCCGAGCCTCCTGTATTGGCTGCTTCGCTCTGGGTTTAATATTGTGTAAAAGAAGAATCTTGCGTCTTCTTCTGTGAGGTGGAGTCCTGGAAATTGATTTGGCAGTGTTTCAAGGAATTTTTCTTCAGCCAGGTTTATATCTCCTCCACTTGCATTGACTAAAGCCCGTGCATGTTCCTCCACCCGGTTCACATCTCTCATGACTGATGAATTAATCGCCCTCATAAGTTTTATTGAGCGGAGTCTGTCAAGTTTCTCCTCCATGGATACACTCCCGATCCCTCCGTCTGGCATGCTTAAATCACCATCTAATATTCGCTTAGTCGCTTGGGCTTTATTACAGTCAACCCCCAACGCTATTGTCAAAGAGTCTACCACCTCGCTTTTACCCTCAATAGATCTTTCAGAACTTATCAGCCTTCTCCCGGTTTCTGCGAGCGCGTCTGTGTGAGAGCTTATCAATCCCGCCAGCTCTTGTGGGGAAGTGTAAAAAGCCCCCTTCCTTGCGCTATTTATTAAACCAATAATTTTGACGTCATCCTTGTCGTCAGGGTCTAATACGCTTGAACCGTCAGAATACTGCATGTTAACAATCCTGTTGAAGAGTTCGCCAGAATCATCTCTTAAAGGGTTGATGAATCTTGCAAGAGATACTAACATCTTTTTGGGAAGGTTGAAACGCTGTCCAACATGCTCTGATCTGGGGGAGTCGTAGAGTTTATCCTCCATTTCATCGATTATTTTTGGTAGGTCCTTCTCGATCTTCTGCTGCGACTCAATAACGGAATCGAGCAGTGCACCCCGGATCTCCCCTAATTCTTCTGGTGAAGCGCCCATAATTTCGGACATAAGCTCCACCTCCATTTCGTATATCGCAGCCATCATGTACTGGCTGGGGGAATCGGTTACCTTACGGGCTAACCTGCTTAACCTGTAGCAGCCTGTAGCGTCAGTTTGCCTGACTATTTCAGGATTCCCCGGATTATATAATTCATCACCTGTTCCAGTCAAAGGATTTGCTGCGGCAGTGATGTTCACGCAAAGAAGCCTTCCAAAAGACCTTTGAATTGCGAGAGTCTTTTCAATATTTCTTCTTCTAGCCTCAGGATCATCAAGGTCCCCATGATCCCTGGTTGGCCTCTTATCAATCGCTATAAGCTCGGGGAGGAAGGGCCTCGCCCAGATTGAGGATTGACCGAGACGCTGGGATTCGACCATAATATCCTCATCCCCTAAATGTTCAAAGTAAATCCGGTGAGCGGAAACCCTATCCCGCCGGTACTGTGAATACTCTTCCGACACTCTTCTCGCCTCCCTCTGAGATAATGGAACACCCCTCTCCTCCCAAGCCTGCAAGGATGCTGCGTGAGATAAAGTGTCTCGACCTGAAATCCTGCCGTCAGGCATTCTCCTGAAATTCTGTTTCGCCTCGGAAATTGTGAATTTACTCTCCCTCCAATGCATAAGCCTCTGCTCTCGCCCCTCATACCACTCGACTAATCCAGTATTCCTGGGCCCCACATTAGCCCTCTTTGACGCAGTGTGGGCGCTAACTCCAATATTCATCGGATAATCCCCAAAGTGTTTTTTAAACAGTGGCAGAAGCCTTCGTCCAAGCCTGCTTTCCGGGTTTATAGCCCGAATAGTCAACTCGTAAGGGCTTTCGCTTGGAAGCGCCTGCAAAGTCTTAATCATGTTCCTTCTGAAAAAAGGATTCTCAAGAACATCACAACTGTGATACTCTGGAGGTGTTGCACTAAGATACTTCTCATAAAGACCGTCTAAAACCCCACACAAATCTTGTTTAGACATTGCGGATCTCACACCAACAACATCATGAACGTCCTGAACCCCAAATCTAGATTCATCAACTTCAAAAAAAGAAAGCTCTGGAACAACCTGATTTAAAACAAGCTCTTTATACTGGTTATTGGTTTCCCTCATACGGGCAATATCCTCAAGCCGACGCTCTAAAAGTATCCGGTCACTACCGCTCTTATAGTCGTCTATAACCAACTTTAAGTCGTCTGCAGTCAAAAATCTTTCACCCGTCTGGGAGTAGTAGAATGGAACCCCAAACTTCGAATGCCCCCTGTTTTTACTAAGAAAAGACATTTCCTCTGAAAGAGACATAGCTTTCGGCTCGAGCATGTACCTCCCACCCGACCTTATGAATTTTTGGAGGGTGGACTTGTCTCGGACATCAATTCTAACCCTCTCGGACGGAAGCCCTAGATAATGTCTTGCGAAAAGCCTTCCAAGCTCTGAAAGTTCCTCTCCTTTCTCCCCGCTTTCCTGGCGGACTAGGAAGTCCGGTTTTCCCTCGCCAATGATTCTGGCCGGAGAATAAGCACGGGTCAAGACTCTCAATTGTTCCTCACCGGTAAAAGTATTCTCTCCACCCCTCAAAATATCCACTAGTTTACCTAAAGCATTAAAGCCTTCGCCGTGATTTACTTTGCAAGCGATGAAAATCGGGTAAGTGATTTCAGGGATAACCCCCGGAAGGAACAGGCATCCGGCATTCGACTTTGGGAAACCGTGTTCGTCCAAAGCGAAAGGCGGATCACCAGCATAAATCAAGTCTCCAAAGGCTTCAAGTTTCGGGTGGACTCGTTCGGGCTTGGGAATCACATCAACCTTGCCTCCATAACTTACGGGACGACCCCAGTAATCAAATGAAAGGCCTTCAAGGGTTTTAACAAGCGGAACCCACGGTTGATCTCCAGTAGAAGCCTTGGAAGTTATTTGCACGAAATATTATTGGATTTCATCTTTTTTTAATGCAAGAACACCATAATTTACCCAACTTCTACCTGAAGGTGAAATCAATGAAGGGAGAAAAAATACTTAAGCTTTTAGAAGATGACGGAACACTCACGCCAAAAGAAATCTCGACAATGCTCGGCATGAGCGAAAAAGATGTAAAGTCGGCGATAATAGAGCTGAAGGAGAAAGGAATCCTGAAGAAATCCAAGGCCGTCGTCAACTGGAAGAAGGCAGGAAAAAGATTTGCAAACGCCTTCATACAAGTCAAAGTAGTACCTCAAGAAAAAGCGGGGTTCGCTCGAATCTGCAACGACATTGCAAGAGACGAGAGGGTTTCTGACGTGTTCGTAGGTACTGGGGAATACGATCTCCTCCTATTTCTCCGTTGTGAAAACCTGGAGGACGTAAGCGATTTCGTAACTGAACGGCTCGCACCCAAAAAGTCTGTCGTAGGCACGAACACCCACATAATCTTGTCTGAATACAAAAGGGATGGAGTACTTCTCGCAGACGATAAGGGTGAGAGGCTTGCTGTAAGCCCCTAAAAATATTTACGATGGTTTCAAAGCGGGTTAGCGAAATCCCTTTTTCAGGAATTAGAAAGTTCTTCGAACTGGTACAACAGACTGAGGGGGTGGTAAGCCTGGGGGTTGGTGAGCCTGATTTCCCGACACCAGACCCCATAAAGGATGAGGGTGTTGCCTCGATAGAGAGGGATTACACGTCCTACACCTCAAATTACGGTCTGATGGATCTTCGTGAAGCAATTTCAAATAAGCTTGAGATTGAAAACGGGATTAAATATGATCCCGCATCCCAGATTCTCGTAACTTCCGGGACGAGCGAGGCATTGGATTTGGCTTTCAGGGCAATCCTTGAGCCGGGGGATGAGGTGTTGGTGCCGGAACCATCATACGTCTCGTATAAGCCTTGTGTTTGGTTTGCATATGGCACACCAATTGGAGTCCCCATGAAGGAGGTAAACGACTTTAAGATTTCAGTTGAGGATTTGGAAGGTAAAGTATCCGAGAAAACCAAAGCGATTATTGTAGCATCTCCGAACAATCCCACCGGAAGTGTTTTAGAGAAGAAGGACCTGAAGAAGATTGCGAAATTCTCTATTGAAAACGACTTGACCGTCATCTCAGACGAACTCTACGAATACCTCATTTACGACGGAATCAAACACGCGAGCATTGGCTCCCTGCCTGGAATGCGGGAGCGGACAATCACGATAAACGGTTTTTCAAAGGGACACGCAATGACCGGCTGGCGGGTGGGCTATGCGGCAGGAAACCCGGACGTAATCGAAGCCATGATGAAAATCCACCAATACACGATGCTCTGCGCTCCCACAACCGCACAGTACGCGGCGATTGCGGCATTCAAGTGCAAAAGACAAGTCAAGAAGATGGTGGAGGAATACGATAGGCGGAGGAAACTACTAGTCTCTGGATTGAATGAGTTGCCTAAAGTCTCCTGCGTCATGCCTAAAGGCGCATTCTACGCGTTCCCAAACATCACCGGGACGGGACTTTCCTCCGAGCAGTTCGCACGAAATCTTTTGAAGGAGTCTAAGGTGGCGGTTGTTCCGGGATCCACTTTCGGAGAGTCGGGTGAAGGATATGTTCGATGTTCTTACTCCGTGTCCAGGGATGTCATCCGGGAGGCTTTGACTCGATTGAAAGAGTTTTTATGAAATGTGGAGTATTCATCCAGGACATTGACGGCACTTCAAACACTCCCGGAAAAAAAGAGGAAATTTATCCCCCATTGATTGAGGCTGACGCAAGATTCATCCAGTCGGGTGGGACTCTCATTCTATCGACAAACCGCCCTAAATTCTGGGTTGAAGAGAAAATTATTACTCCCATAATACAAAAACTTACGCAATCCGGAAAAAACTGGTCGGAGCGTGCTAAGAAGAAAATAATTCTCATGCCAGAGCAAGCCTCTGCAATACAAGTAATAAAAAAAGTCGGGGTTGAACCGAAAGCTCTTGAATGGGAGACGATATATTCATTGAATGTGCCTGAGAAACTTCCCTTGAAAAAATTCCTGACCGAAGAAATTATTCCGGGATTTCCTGGATCAAGTATCCGGGTCACTGAATTCGTCGTCTCCCTCGTTGATTTAGCGTCTCCTACAAAGACTCTTGAATTAGTTGAAAAACTTAAGGCAGATTCCAAAAATATTCCTTGGGACAGTATCCGTATCATCCCGACACGCTCTACCATCACCTTCATCCACTGGAAGGCCGGGAAGAAAAAAACTCTTGTTGAATGCATGAAATTTTTACCTAAAATATTCAATGATGCGAAAATATTTGGGGTGGGTGATAGTGGAGACGATTTCGCCGACTTAATCCCCACGTTTAATGTGGGTGAACCTGATGCCTTCAAGGAAAAAGGTTTGTCAAGTCTTGAATACGGTAAATTCAAAATACTTGGGAACGGAGAATACACATTAGAAAAAAATAATGTATTCACTCTTGATGGTGGGAAAATTAATGTTTTAAGAGATGCTGGGGGTAAATTAATTACCCTTCAAGTCTCCGGGGGCCAACCAATTCAAATACTTGAAAAAACAATTCGAAAACGCCTGCAGGCGGGACCTGCCACAACAAAAATCCTTAAAACACTCATGTGTGGGAAAGAATAACAAACTCTATTTGACGGCTTCTTCACAGTCTCTCATTGTTATCTCACAAACCCTTTTGAAATTCGACTTTTTAAAGCATTATATAGTGGTTTAATCAATAAATTACCAGTATGGTGTTGGCCAGTCGGATTGATTTTCAAGTTGTTTTTTTTGGGGTGGTATTATTCGCAGTATTAACCCTCACTCCCGGTTGCCTTGATTTAGGAAAGATCGGAGTTCAACCTACGACTACTATTGTATCATCTGCCACAACCACTCTCCCTGCGAATGAGACTCCACCCGGATTCGAAGTTGAGTCTGAGTTTCAAAAGTATCTTTCTGATTGCTCCGTAGATATTTCTGTTTCCGGGCGGGATGATTGTTTTATTGTGGGCGCCCTCCGATATTCTCTCCCTGATTTATGTCGCAATGTTTCTCCCGACAGGGTGAATGAATGTTATTATAAGCTGGCTTATCATAGACTGAATGCATCGTATTGTGGGTTTATCGAGGATGAGTCCCTTGCTGTTAACTGCCTGGAAAGGATTCCCTCTCTTTTGAAGGATTCTTCCTTGCGTATTCTTAACTCTATTCCTTGGACTACTGTTTCTGACGGTGGTTTGTGGATTGTTGATTTTTCGACTGATGGTGTTGGAGATCTTTACTTGATCCCCGAATATGGGTCGTCTTTTATGGAGTTTCCTGTTGACGACCCTGAGACGGTGGATGACTTGGAGTTTGTGGGTCTTTCCTGCGGCGAAAGCAGGGTCGTGGATGTTGGGGCTGAGGGCGGGAGTGTGGTTTTTGTTCTAGAGGATGGCTCGCGGGCGCGTGCTCTCTCGGAAGGCGAGCAGTATCGCGTGAAATCCCTTATCGTGGAAGATTATTCGTGTGACGTAAACAGCAGTCTTTCGTTGAGGGTGTTTTCTTCCGGGTATCATAGGTTGCGCCTTGATTTCGGGAGGACGAAGTTTAGGGTGGGGGCTATAGTATAATGGAGTCTTCCCAGTCTTTCAGCGGCTTTTTTAGGGTGGTGACTTTTCTATTGGTATTATTTTTTTGTCTTCAATTCATGCTCTCCTCGACTCAGAGTGAGGTGACTTCAATTGGCGGTGGCCCCTATGGTGGCCCCTATGGTGGATGCGACCCCCCCTGTGAGGCCTGTGAGGTGTGTAATGAAACCACTTTAACCTGCGAACCCGATGTATGTTCAGAATGCAATTTTTGTGATTCTAATGTGCCCGGAGGCTTATGCGTACCTGAGTCAGATGGTTCGGCTTGCATATATAATCCCCCCGGTGAGTGTTGTGCTGGTGCATGCGGTCCCTTATGCGACAGGGACGGGGACGGATTCAGGGACATAAATGCGGCATGTATTCCAGGCGATGATTGCGACGATGACGATCCTAGCGTCAACACCGGTGAGACTGAGGGGCCTCCTGACGACCCCACTTGCTCCGACGGCAAGGACAACGACTGCGACACTTTGACGGATTTGGCGGACATAATGGATTGTTGTCCGCCCCCCCGCCAGCTCGCCGACACTGACGGCGACGGAACAAAAGATGTTTGTTGCGCGGCAGACAGGGTTGCTGATTTAGTCCAAATTTATATCGCCTGCGGCAACTGCCAGGTTGGGGGGCCTACTAATCTGACGGAAGGATGTTTTGCGTGCAAGCAAGGTAATCTCGCCGGTTGCACGGGAAGTGAGAACGCCTGTTGTAATCACATATGCTATGACAATGCTGAGGCAACTTGCTGTAATACAGGTGCGTGTAATACTCTAATCTGCCATGACGAGGGTGATGGAATAGAAACATGTTGCGATAAAAATGTAGACGGATGTTTTCGGGGGGGCACAGACGACTGCTGTCCTCCGCTGGGTTCGTGTGGCGCTGAGTGGGAAGGAACCCAGGTTTTCCCGCCGGGGCCTCCCGGAAGCTTTCCCCACCCAAATGATCCTCTCCCTCACTGGGAGTGCTTGCAACCCTCTAACGACCAGGAATGCTTTGATTGCTCTCCTACGGATAATGGTCTGGCGAATGCCGCTGCCTGTGGGACGGGGACTCATCCAGTCCTCGGAGAGTATCCTAAAAAATGTTGTTTCGGTGAATGCTATGACCCCCAACCCCTCCTCGCACCCCCACACGAGGAAGGCCAACTCTGTTGCGGTGATAGTTGTGTACCCATAATCTGTCCGAGAACCCGGGTCTGCTGTCAGATCTGGACGCCCGGGCAAAGCGGACTCGGCAACTGGAGGTGTTGTCCATTAGGTGAAACTTGTTGCGGAAACGATTGTTGCCCTCCCGAGGAATGTTTTGGGGGCGTGTGTGTCGGGCCCGGAATGCATTCGGAGTGCGTACCTTACTTTCAATTTGGAGCCCACATATGGGATGAATGCGTTGCCGTCCCTGGGATCGCCCCAAACGTGTGCTCGAACTGGCTTGACTGTAATCCACCACCAACCTGCTTTACGGGAGATACTTTGATTACGATGGCCGACGGCTCTGAAAAACTGATTAAAGACGTCTGCAAGGGTGATGTAATTCTTTCTTGGGGTTTCGAGGGGAACACTCCCACCCTCAATGTTGTTGTGGGTACGTGGGAGGGCCCTCACGATGATTTATTTTTTATAAACGGGGTGGTTCACGTGACTGGCGAGCACCCATTCTGGACTCGTGAAGTTGGCTGGGCTGCAATCGACCCTGCCGAGACATTTGAGAATCATGGGTGGAGGCCTGCAAGACTTATGGTCGGCCAGCACCTCATGGACGTGGACGGTAAGTGGGTTAAGTTGGATTCGATAAAGGCGGACACGGAGTCCGGGGAAGTTTTAACGTACAACCTCATGATGGCGGGAGTTCAAAATTATTTCGCAGCCGGTGTTTTAGTTCATAATAAGAACGGCGTGTGTTTTCTCGCGAACACTTCTGTTTTGATGGCTGACGAGTCTGAAAAGTTTATTCAGGCTGTCGGGGTTGGTGATCTTATTTTGTCTTGGGATTTCGATTCTGGAGGGCTTGAGCCTGCCAGGGTTTTGGATACTTGGGCTGGCCCGCATCATGAAACTTATTCTATTAATGGTGTTATTGATGTTACTGCCGAACACCCGTTTTGGACGCGTGAAGTGGGGTGGGCGTCCATCAACCCGGATAAGACTTTAAGGCGGCATGGCTGGAGTCCAGCAAAACTTTTGGTGGGATATCATTTGATGGATGCTTCTGGTGGTTTGGTCGAAGTTTCCTCCATCCGTTTAGTTGAAGGTGATGGTGAGGTTATGACGTATAACCTCGATCATATTGAAGGCTTCAATAATTATTTCGCAGCCGGTGTTTTAGTCCATAACAAGAACGGTGGAACACCAATTCCTCCTACTCTTGACGTTCCTACTCTTGACGTTCCTACTCTTGACGTGCCTACTCTTGACGTTCCTACTCTTGACGTTCCTACTCTTGACGTGCCTACTCTTGACGTGCCTACTCTTGACGTGCCTACTCTTGACGTGCCTACTCTTGACGTTCCTACTCCCGATTCTACACTTGATAACACTGACACTCCAGACACTAATACGCCCATAACGAATACTCCTGACGTGCCTACTCTTGACGTTCCTACTCTTGACGTGCCTACTCTTGACGTGCCTACTCTTGACGTGCCTACTCTTGACGTTCCTACTCTTGACGTTCCTACTCCCGATTCTACACTTGATAACACTGACACTCCAGACACTAATACGCCCATAACGAATACTCTTGACGTTCCTACTCTTGACGTTCCTACCCCCGATTCTACACTTGATAACACTGACACTCCAGACACTAATACGCCCATAACGAATACTCATGGTAGTAGGCCTCCTACTTTTATTTTGCCTCCTGACTCGCCTGAATATATTGATTGTTGCGAGTTTTTCGGATTGAAGAGGTTGTTCTACGATACACTGGGGGGTGTGACTAAGGGTTGGTTGCATTCTCCGGGAGTCTTTGTTGATGAGAACGGTTTCATAGGGTTCTATCCGAATGAAAGTGGATTCGTCAATTACACTACTAATGAGTCTGCAAAAGGCTTAATTGATAACCGGAGTGGGGCAATTTGTGTTGACGTGAAGCTTAGAAGAGACAGTAATACTTTAGGGGATGGGTTATTGTTTTACGAGCGGGGAGACGGTGGTAATTACGTTAATATTGTTCACCAGGATTTGGGAGACGCCTTAGGGTATGAAAAGTCTAGTCACACATTATCTGATAGTTTAATTATTAATCCGTTGGATTGGAGTGACCAGAGTATTCACGAGATTGCGGTAACGTGGAATAATAGTGCTTTTGATATGAGCTTGTGGACTGACCGTGTGTTGCGTGCTTCGAGTAGTGGAAAGTTGGGTGTTGGAGTGCTTGACCCGTTCATGTATTTGGGTAATAGTCCTGGCGGCTTGTGGGGTTTGGATTTAGTCTTCCAGAATTTCACGGTTTGCGGTGAAAAGTGCATTGATTTGGGTTCCGTGAATTTGAGCATTGATGTTGCCAATGATACACTTCAGCCTTGGGAGTGGGAGGCTTCTAATCCCGCGTCCTTCCGTGATCGGGTTTGGACTAATCCGGGTGACGTGGTGGGTAAGATTAATGATGTTTTAAGGCATAATTGCGGTGGAGTCTGCAGCGACTGTTTTATACTGGGAAGTGATTGTTATATCCCATTCGTCTTCCGGCATGAGGGTACGCAAGGTAATCTCACAGTAGATGATATTCTCTTCAAGTATTGGGTTACTTATACAGTGGAAAACGTGTCTTACGGTGAAAGATTCAGGTTAAGTGAAGGCGGCAACTGGACTATGGATTATGTGGCTGAAGGACCTCCCCAAGGCGTTGATAGTGTATCCTATCTCTTACCTCCAGACTGTAGTTACCGTTGTTTAGACATAGTGTACGTGAGCGACTTGGTTTTGACTGGTATTGACGCTTATGACGCGATAGACGATGCCATGCTAAGGCTTTTAACCCAACGCCTCGACGTTAAGCCGGCAGACGGAGTAATCGACCAGCTAGACATCAACCCGAAAGACACAGTACCCGACTTGTATTTCAACGCAAACAACATGTGGTTTGAAGGTGAAGACCGCCTCGGAGTCCAAACCATGTGGGGGCCCGAAGTCTTCAAACTAATCGCCTGGATGGAATAAACCCAAACCCTTTATATCTAAATAAAATAATACTATACCATGAAGCTGCCCAAGGGAGTTCATGTGAAACCTGAAAAAATCGAGAATTTTTTCCAAATATGCCATAAACTAGAATCAGATTTCACAGGAGCGCTCAGGCTTAAAGGGGTTAAAGACCACGGAGTGTATATTGCAGACCTACTCATTGATTTAGGAAATATTATCGCAGCCTCATTCAAATACATTGACTCAAAACCATTGTACAGGGAAGAGGCTCTTGAATTCATCCAAAAGAGCCTTGCAGGCTCTTCCGGAAAACTTGACGTATTCCATTTCGATTCGGAAGAGATGGCCCGTTCAATAGAGGCTAATCCGTCCGCTCTTCTTGAGGAGGAGCTTACGGTAAGTGAATTAGGTGTTAAAATTAAGTCCAAGATTATTAAGAGGCCGGGAGTTGGATTGTTTTCAAAGATTTCTCAGGCAATATCCAAAACAAGTGTTAGTAGGAAGGAGGGGAAGATTCGCGATTTGAAATCCGACAGGAAAGTCTTCGTGAAAACCCCTACGAGGCATGAAATCGATTTCGGAAGTAAAATAAAACCGAAGGAAGAAGGGGAAAAATCCGAGTTAAAGACTCCTGCAAATATTATTAGAAGGCCTGAATTAAAGATTTCCTCAGGGGAAGCTGTTGAACTTGAGGGCGGAAAACCAATTCCCCTGAAAACACCCATTACTATGCGGCCTGAGAAAGTTAAGGCACCCCCCGTTCAGGAGAACGCACCTGAACAACCCTCGATGGATAGGAAGGCTGAGCGCCTTCAAAAGTTGAAGGATGCAAGACTTCAAAAAATTGGGGATAGGATTTCAATCGAAAAGGGGGGGGAGAAGACAAAAACCATTGCAACGGGAGTTAAGGTAAAGACTACTATCGACAAACTTTATGAAATGATCTTGGATAAAGGTGTTGTACGGTTGAATGACGGACTTGCAAAAAAACTCGGAGTATCGAAAACCCAGGTTGAAGAATGGGCTATGATACTTGAAGAACACAATCTCGTTGAATTACACTATCCTGCTCTAGGTGAGCCGGAACTTAGAAAAATGCACGATAAATAGGTGATTGAATTGCCAGGAAAAGAAAAGGTTTTGGAGGAATATCCGGTTGTGTCTATAGGAATACCTACGACAGTAAAAATTGTTTTGGAAAACGATAGCAGGGAATACCGGTTAATGCTGCCTGAGATCGCTATAGCAACCCAAGCCCTACTTGATGATATTAAAGAGAGGTTAATCTCCCAAGCAGAAGTCTCAACAAACGATATACTTGACCCAAAGCTTATGGAGTCTCTGAAAAAAGAATTCATGGAGCAGGCGAGACTGCTTCTCGACTCTGAACTCCCAGACCTTGAAAAACACGTAAAAGACCACTTCATCCTAAATCTAGTCCACGAACTTTTAGGGCTTGATGAAATAGAATACTTTTTGGAAGACGAGAACTTGGAGGAAATAGTAGTAAACTCTGCCACAGAACCCATGCGAGTATACCACAAGAAATACGGTTGGCTTAAAACGAATATCATACCAGAATCCGAGAATAAAATCCACAATTACGCTCAAATGATCGCTCGAAGGATTGGAAGGGAAATTACAACGCTAAACCCGCTTTTAGACGCCCACCTCCTTTCGAAAGATAGGGCTAACGCCATAATGGCTCCAATATCTAGTAAGGGAAACACGATAACGATAAGGAAATTCGCGCGAGACCCTTGGACTGCCTCAGACTTCATTAAAAACAAGACTGCGTCAAGCGAAATATTGGCTTTAATCTGGCTTATGATTCAGTATGAGATGAATATAGTAATCTCTGGAGGTACAGGATCCGGGAAAACAAGCTTTCTAAACATTTGCATGCCTTTCATGCCGCCAAACCACAGGATCATCTCGATAGAAGACACCCGGGAACTCCAACTCCCCGAATTCCTATACTGGTGTCCACTCACGACAAGGGAACCTAATCCTGAAGGGAAGGGGGAAGTCTCAATGCTAAACTTATTGATTAATTCCTTGAGGATGAGGCCGGACCGAATCGTCATGGGAGAAGTTAGAAAACAGAGGGAGGCTGAAGTCTTGTTTGAGGCAATGCATACCGGACACTCAGTATACTGTACAATACACGCTGACACTTGCGAGCAAACTATCACAAGGCTTACTAACCCTCCAATCGAGATTCCTCACAGCATGCTCGACGCAGTGCATCTGAATATCGTCATGTTCAGGGACAGGCGAAAGAATATCAGAAGGATTTACCAGGTTGGAGAGTTCGTAATGGACAGGACAAGGAAATCTGATGGATCGGTATTTATTAAGCCGAACGTGATTTACCAGTGGGATGCTAGGACAGATGAAATAAAACCCAGTATAATGCCTGTAGTCCGAGTCTTCAACGAGCTTGAAAAGCACACTGGCTTAACCCGGGAGGAACTCGACGCAGACTTGGCTTTGAAAAAGAAGATTCTTGATTGGATGGTTTCTAAAAACATAAGAAAAGTTGGTGAAGTGGGTAAGATCATGAACCGATACTACATGGACAAGGAAGAAGTTATTAAGCTCGCGCAGAAAAACGGGAGTCCAAGCAAGATTCTCAATTAATCCCCAACACATCCCGCATTGAAAAAGAGCCACTTCGGTCGGAGATGAATTCTACAGCCTTAACGACGCCAGAAGCGAAAGCTTCCCTTGAATGAGCCCTATGTGTAATCTCAATCCGTTCGCCTAAATCTGAAAACAAGACTGTGTGGTCTCCAACAATATCTCCCGCTCGAATAGAGTGGATTCCAATTTCACCTTTTTTTCTTGGAGTCTCGCCCTCACGGCCGTAGACTGCAACCTCAGAAAGGGTTTTCCCTAAGCAGTCGCAAATAACTTCCGCGGTCTTAAGCGCAGTCCCGGAAGGCGCATCCTTTTTAAACCTGTGGTGGGCTTCAACCACTTCAATGTCATAACCTTTTAGAATCTTAGTTGCAAGGCTTACAACCTCCCAGTAGGCGTTAACACCCACTGAGTAATTCGGAGAAATGACTGCGCCAATTGAATTGTCTTCAATGCATTTTTCCATCTCATTATTCTGGGAGTCTGAAAAGCCAGTTGTTCCGACAACCAAATTAATCTTGTTTTCACAGACGACCTTCATATTTTCAATGCATGCGTCTGCAACAGTGAAATCAACTACAACATCCGGTTTCGAAGCCTTAAGCGTTTCAGAAAGCTCGCCTGAGCTTGAAACAACAATATCCACTCCTTCAACTCCCGTCAACTGTGAAACATTCTTTCCGATTGTTGGGGATTCTGGTGCGTCGACTGCGGCGACCACTTCGTGTCCCGCGTCGGCAAGCATTTTCACGATGACTTTGCCCATGCGCCCCATTCCTATCATGCATACCTTAACCATGTTCTTAATATATTGCTTTAATAAAATAATATCACATGGACGTACATATTATTGCCGGGAGCAAGTCGGACGAGAAAATCGTTGAGAAGGCAGTCAAGGTTTTGGAAGGTAAGGCGGACTATAAGATTGATTACTGTTCCGCGCACCGTGAACCGGAAAAGCTTAAAAAAATTGTTGATGATTCTAATGCAAAAATCTTTATCTGTATTGCAGGCCTCTCCGCAGCACTGCCCGGTGTCGTCGCATCCCACACAAAAAAACCAGTGATAGGAGTACCCGTCAACGTCAAACTTGAAGGATTGGACGCACTCCTTTCCATAATGCAGATGCCCAAGGGGGTTCCGGTCGCGTGTGTTGGAATAGACAACGGTGAAAACGCAGCGCATCTTGCGCTTCGAATTCTCGGAAAAACATAAGGCTTTTCTAGAAAAACCTGAAAACAGCAAACCGAAGCCTTTATATAGGGGAAAATGCAATACATTACACCGTTTTTAGAATAAAAATTTGAGGTGATTTACGAAATGGCTAAAGAAATAAAGTATTTTGTTTTGCAGGAGAGTGGTAAAGACACTGAACACATCTTCTCTGGGAAACAGCCAAGACAGGCAGCACTTAAGGCTGCGACACGCGGTTTCAAGACAATAAACATGCGTGAGAGAGGGACAAACAAGGTCCACATGTTCACCGGATCAGTCGAAATCGTAGACGCTCCGGCAAACAGGCCAAGCTGGCTTCCAGCAAAAGTAAAGAAGGCTAAAGTCAAGAAAATCGGAATAAAAAGGCTTTAAGTTTCTTTTTAATTGTTCTGGGGTTGGGGCAAGCCGCCTCAACCACAACCTTTTTTTTTAAGAAGTCTATCCTACAAACTTCGGTCTCTCCGAAATATTCCTTGGAAGCGGGATTGGTCTGAAAGGTTTGCCGGAAATCTGAGGTAATACTTCGGAAACAAGTTCTTTAACGCTCAACTCCTTCTTCTCCTTCAACTCGCGGATTGTGACAGTCAGTTTCTTGGATTTAACTTCATTTTCCCCGACGACAACAACTCTTGGAATCCATTCCTGCCCCGCATCCCTTATCTTCAACCCAACGGTCGCATCGCGGTCATCCACGTCCACTCGGATTCCCCCAGATTCGATTTCATCCGCGACCTTCATGGCATACTCAAGTTGGTCTTCAGAAACAGGGATGATTCTTACTTGGGTGGGTGAAAGCCACATTGGAAGGCATGGAACACCTCCCTGCTCCTTAACCAAGTGTGCCTTCTCAAGAAGTGCGTAAATAACGCGCTCTATCGCACCGGACGGGCTGCAATGCAGTATCAGCGGGTGCTTTTTCACCCCATCATTGTCAACATAATTTATGTCGTATCTCTCCCCGTTTTCCACGTCAATCTGGTCTGTTGAAAGACAACTCGCCTTAGATAGGGCGTCCACGAAGTTGAATTCATACTTCAATACGAAGTAGAAGACTCGTTCACCCCACATCTCGATGAGAGCTGGCTTTCCAATCGTCTTTACGATGTATTCCACGAAATCCTTGTGTTCCTCGTAAAAGTCTTTAGTAACCCGGATTGCAGGCTCGACGTCATCTAAGGTGAGGCCGCACCCTTCTATCACTTCGATGCAAAGGTCTAGCCTCCTCTTATACTCCTGCTTGGCCTGGGTAACGTCAGTACACAGTGCATGGACGTCGGGCATCGTAAAGGCTCGCAGCCTTCGGAGGCCGGTAAGCTCGCCGCTCTTCTCACGCCTAAAAGCGTATCTAGCAAGTTCATATAATCTTAGCGGCAGGTTTTTATAGCTTATTATGGCGTCGTGCGCCATTAGAAACTGTCCGAAGCAGGCTGCAAACCGCAAGAAATACCTTTTGTTGTCGCTTTCAATGGTATACTGTCTTGCAGGAAACCTGTTCAAATACTTGGATAAAGTAGGATGCTCGAAATCATACATTAATGGTGTTTCAACTTCAACGCCTCCGTACTCTAAAATCCTGTCTGTGACATACTGTTCTAACAAGGCCTTAATCATCCTCCCCTTCGGATAATACCGTAGATTCCCGGGGTCGCTTCCAGGCTCATAGTCCACCAACTCAAGCCTTCTCATAAGCTCGATGTGAGGCGGAGCCTTAGAAACAGTCCGATCCTTCGCCTTCTCGTAGAAGGAAAATTTCTTCAAGTTCTCATGCAGGGAATAATCGAATTCGCTGATGTCGTGGAGTTTTCCGTCCGGCGTCATAATATACCACTCGCTTTCAAGCTTATCCTCCTTCGAAAGCGCATCAGACTCTCCAGAATCCTCCTTCAACTGGCCGGGGACTATAGTCCTTGAAAGCTCGCTCAACGGATGGCCCTTGCACTTCAGCTCAAAGCTTTTGTACCAGCCGAAAGGAGCCTTTAATGCATTATATTTTTCAGAAACCTTGGTATATACGTTGTTTAAGACCTTTTGCGCGGTATCCAAGTTGGAAAGCTCGCTTGAAAGGTGGGCATACGGGTATACGACAATGTTTTCGACCTTTACCTGGCTGGCCAATTCGGAAATAACTTTCACAAGCTCTGAGACAACGTATCCCGGATCACCCTCATCTACCTTCTCAACGGCCATGAAGCAGACTATACACTCCTCAAGGCGCCCTAGCTTGTCCTCAACTTGTTCAGGCTCTTTAATCGCCTTCTTCTGAACCGTAAATTCCAGGTAATCACAGTGTAAGAGCAAAACGCGCATGGTATACCATTTGGGAAACCAAATTATAAATGCGTTGTATCATTCATTGAAAAGGTTCGTTTGTTCAGGATATTATTTAATGGTCGACGATGCATTATTCATCTTATGAAGCTTATCGCTTATTCACTCGACGACGTTGCGGGTGTAAATACTGCCAGAATCCTGAAAGAAAGCTTCGGATTCAAGGAGACTGGGGAAGAATTCGACGGCGTGCCAGTATGCCGTCGGGATGATATACTGCTTGTTGCAAGTCGAGAAAATATTACTCGCATATCCTCTCTCGGAACCTTTAATCCCGAAGTATGCATAGTCGTCTCCCGTCACCGGAGCGAGTCCGGGATGCCGACATTTACGACACATGCGACTGGAAACTTCGGGTCAGCCGACGTTGGAGGCGAACCCGGCAGGCTTTCGATTGCACCTGCACAATACCTTAGAACGAGCATCGAGCAACTACTACGGCACCCTATTCCCGGATTCCAAGCAAGCCTTGAAGTAACACATCACGGACCCACAGAACTATCCTTCCCACTCATGTACGTTGAAGTTGGAAGCTCGGAAAAACAATGGGGGGATGAGTCAGCATGCACTGTCGTAGCTGAAGTCGCCGACTCGCTTGCATCAAAACCTCCGGACAAATTGCCTTCAGCCATAGGTTTCGGCGGACCGCACTACGCCCCAAACTTCACGGAAGTATCGGGTAAAGTCGCATTTGGACACATAGCTCCAAAGTATGCTATGGACTACATGAACGAGCAGATGGTCAGAAACATGATCGAACGCACAATTCCTCGCCCCGAGCTTGCCGTCCTCGACTGGAAGGGTCTTCGCGGGCCCGAGAAAAAAATGGTGACGGGTATTCTGGATGAAATAGGGCTTTCCTGGAAGAAGACTAGCGAACTTAAAGGCTAGGTTAAACCACTATTATTGAATGAATCCCTAATTTTATTTTACTATGGCTTTAATTTCAAGAGATCGAATCACTGCTTCACGTACACAGAATTTTCCAGGTGAAAGCGTTGAAGATAATGCAAACCTAAAGTTAATGCGCCAGTGTAAAGATAACGGCCACCTAGTTTTGGTAACTTATCGGGAAGAGGATGAGTCGGGAAGGCTCGCACTCTCTGGCAGTGAAGGCTACGTGACCGGCATATCGGGAATTGATTCCGCCGCTCAAAAAGGCGGGAACGCAAAAATAAGCTTTACTTTAATGGGGCCTGGAAAAAACGAGACAGAAAAGACAATACCCTTGAGTATGATTCATGCGGTGCAAGACGTCGGCTGCGAACCAATCAATAAATATCGAGAGCGGGTGAGTAATAGGCCCTGGTAAGAAATGTTATGGCAGTCAAACAAAATAAGACAAATGAGGGGGGAGGTCAATATGCTAGCCCTGAAACACACCGTCAATTAAAGATCAAGGGGACTTTCCTCGAGATGCTTCGGATAATTGATGAAAACGACGACTTTGTCATACTAGCACACGATGATACTGACGGGCTCTTCGCAGGCGTAGGCATGGAACATCTACTCGAACAGAGGAAAGTCTCGGCGAAAGTGGATAGAAGACACATGAACCGCCCTAACCTGGATGAGCTTGACATTCAAGCTGGTAAAACCTACATCCTAGTTGATCTCGCACCAGACCAAGCCGACATGCCTGAAGACGATCCAGGCCTGCTTTCGAAACGATTCTCAGAAGCGGGGGCGAAATTAATTTTGATCGATCATCACAAGGAATTCGTAGCTCATTCAAGTCATGATACTGCGATACTTGATGTTGCGGAAATAGGGGGTAATCCCATGACTGCGACTGGACTAGTGGATGAGCTCAATTACTACTCTGGAAGTCCAGGATTTCATGAGAGAAGGCTTACAGCTGACCTCACTCAAACCACTGACGGTCTAGCTAAGGGACCTGTAATCGATGCCATCGCCGCTCATTATGGGGCTAATGTAACTGAGTTTAATCAACTCACATTTGCATTAACTCTTTTAGCAGGGTCTATTGACCGTCTCATCGAACACCCTGAGGTGTGGCCTGGCGGTAAGGTTCCTGAAGTGTATACTTCTGGCGACTTCAGGGAGATTCCCCATTTGATGTATGCTGGGATGCTTGATGTGAACGACGTGAAGGGGACTGGATTGTATCCCATACCGTCGCCAATTAAGTATGAAGAGCTTTCAGAGGCTTTGATTAAAGCATCTGGTGATTCAGAGTGTATTGCCGTTGTTTTGGATGAATTTTATGGCCCGCAATCTGCAGGTACTCTGGCAAGTGTTTTAGAGGAGCATGGGGAAAAGGATTTTGTGGGAGTATTCCAGAGACTTCCTGATGGATCCTATTCCTTCACGGTTAGAACTGACAATCCTGAGTATCTTGAAGGCCTCACAGCCGAGAATGAATCAGATGCTAAAGTAATCCATGTTGGCCGCAACATTTATGTTTCCACACGACGTACGCAACCGTTGACAGAAGATGATGTAACAGATTTTCTGGGAAGATTTGATGAGAATCACAACACTTTTATCGCCCGAACCGGCGGAGTCAACAAAGAAGTTCTGGCGCCACACTTAAACCAAAATGTGGCAGAGATTTTAAGGTAATTCTTGTCAAAAGTTAAGTGTCTAAAGTGAAAGGGATTCCTGTTTCTATCAGGTCGCGGTTGCCGCGCCGGTGCTTATTCTAGTTTTTGTTGTTAATCCACTAGTAATGCCTGATTCCGAATCCAGCCCTCTTGAGGCAGCGAAAGTCAAGGTGGGGGTGCTCACCGTTGGATTGATTTGAAATTAGTATATATTCGGTGAAAGTCTAACCTATGAGAGTGGATACGATTTCGTTTGAGGATTTGAACCTTATTGAGCCCTTGAGGAGGGCGCTTAGGGATGAGAAGTATGTGGAGCCGACTCCCATTCAGGTGCAGACAATACCTCATATCCTCATTGGTCGTGATATCATTGGCTGCGCCCAGACGGGCACTGGAAAGACGGCGGCGTTCGCGCTGCCGATTATGCAGCGGTTGGATGCGGCAAAACAGCATCCTAACGCCAAGAATGCGAGGGTCCTCGTTTTGACGCCAACAAGGGAGTTAGCGGCCCAAATAGGGGAAAGCTTCTACACATACGGTCGTTACATGCATCAGAGTCAGGCAATCGTATTCGGGGGTGTTGGGCAGGGCCGGCAGGTTAAAAAGATGGCCCGGGGGGTGGACGTGCTAATCGCCACACCTGGCAGGCTTTTGGATCTGATGAACCAGGGGCACATAAGACTTGACAAGGTTGAAATATTCGTATTGGACGAGGCTGACAGGATGCTTGACATGGGATTCATACGCGATATCAGAAAGATTATCGCATCGCTTCCGCACAAGCGCCAATCACTCTTCTTTTCGGCGACAATGCCGGAACAAATCGTTTCATTAGCCGGTACAATACTTACTAACCCCTATACGGTTTCTGTGACTCCGGAGTCGCCGACTGTAGAACTTATAGATCAGACTGTGATGTTCGTTGACCGTAATAAAAAAATTCAGCTTCTAAAACAAATCTTAAACGAATACGGTGCAAAAAGGACTCTAGTCTTTACACGCACCAAACACGAGGCCGACAGAGTCGCATTGAAACTTTCCGCCGATAACATTCCAGCCCAAGCAATCCATGGTGACAAGAAGCAGACTACAAGAACGAGGGCGCTTAGTAGTTTCCGTAGCGGAGGCACTCCAGTTCTTGTCGCAACAGATATCGCGGCAAGGGGCATTGACGTCGATAACATAACTCATGTAATCAACTTCAATATACCTGATGAGCCGGGAAGCTACATCCACAGAATCGGGCGGACTGGCCGGATGGGTGCTTCAGGTACTGCGATATCCTTGTGTGAGGCAATGGAACGCGAATCCATGAGGGATATTGAAAGACTCATAAAGAAGTCAATCAATGTTGTAGTAGACCACCCATTCCACTCCCAAATAGCTCAATCAGCAACTGGAAGAGCCGCTAAGCGCCCACCGAGGGTAATGTATCAGGGGCGGCCAAAAAGGGATTCGCCAAGAAAACACCAATCAAGTAAAACCCCTCGAAGACGGGAAAACCGGCGACGTTACTAATAATATGTGGCCGCGGGCAAAGCAACCGGCTAATGACTTATGAAATCGGATACCAGTGAAAGAAAGATGACCGACTCTTACGAAGGTAAACCAGCCCCTAAATTCAATCTTATAGTACCCCTAGACGAAAACCTAATCCGAACGCTTAAGGCAGATTCTTCCACACCCAGGGGTGAGATAATAAACCTCATCAAGGAATACATCTGCCGAAGGGGCAAGAAATGCAGTTTATGCGGGAAAAGATGCTACCGTCAAGACCTCATAATAGACCGCAGAAAACCGATATCACATGGAGGTAAAGACAACATTGAAAACCTCCAACTCCTCTGCCAGAAATGTTCGGAATTAAAAGGCAATAATACCATGCTCCAAATAAGAAAAAAAATAAGGGCGGAAAAACATAACAAATAAAATCCTTGCCAACCAGATGAACAACCCAAAAAAAAAAACGATCTACGCCAAATACGCCACTTTAAAGCTCACCCTCTTGGACTTCCTTACGGTAAACTTTCTTCCCACACGCAGGACGAAAACAGACTACTATCTGGAGTTATTAGAACCGTGAATCAAATGCATAAACACTTCTTATGCGAGAGTTAGTTGGCAATAAACACCTTTACCCAGAATTAGCATCGGGAGGAACAAATCCCAAAAGTCCAAGCCCTTTTGACATAATTAGCATTATAGGATAAGAAATCTGTATGTGGGAGAAGGTGATAGAATAACTTAAGGAAGCTGAAACTCTTTATCCTTTACGTACGGACGCATTGACCGCCAACACAATTGTACGGTGGTACGCATATAGCCCCACCAGGAATAATCTCTTCCTTAACTTCGCAATGATTACCTAATCGACCGATTACACACACTTCTATTTTTTGGATTGTTGCTGGTTGGTGTCCATAGCAATCATATCTTGAGCTAATGAGGCCTCTGCAATCAGCGTCAGTAAGACAGGTATTTATTGGAATTATTTCACTTTTTCGACATGCTATACAATTACCTCCACAATCGACACCTAATTCACCATAGTATGTAGGATCTTGTACCCCGTTATAACAATTTCTTGGACATTGGTTATCCTTACAGAGGATATAATTTCCACAAGTTTCAAGTTTCTCGGTTTTTTTGTTAGTGATACACTTCGCTTTTTCTGTATTTGGGTATTTACATATATTTTTTATAGTTATTCGATTGAGTATACTTGTTTCTTTATTTTGTGCCACGCAAATATTCTCGATTCTTATATTTCCACAGTCCTCGTTTTTTTTACACAAAGATGTTGTCGTAATTATTGTTGATGTCGAAGTCGTACTCGTAATAATTAGGATTGATGTTGTACCGGGAATAGTTAACGCAGTTAAAGAGGTTGTTGTATCAAATGGCTTGTCTTTATCACAAATATTATCGGCATTCTCATCCAAGCAACACGCATTCCCGACTTTAATGTAGGGGATACCACAGGATAATGTGGTTGTAGCTGGAGCTTCTTGCTGCTGGATGCAACCACTAATTAGAACAATTATTACAACCACTGAGAATGATGATACTTTCAGCCTGTACATGTTTTTATCAATATGATGTATCTATTATAAATACATATCCTACGAGACTGTTTATTACAACCTTAAAAAACGATTTATTTTATTCGAATACCGCGCTGCTCTGCAGTGGGGATATTTATTAAATAATCAATAAAATAAAGAAAACTGTCGTATTCTATCATTTTTTTCCTTTTTTCTCGATTGGAATCTTAGTCTCGTGTCCAGTATTTGGCTTCCGCTCCTGCGTGTTCGGCGATTCCTGTGATAGTCTCCAATTGCCTGTCGCTTACAAAACGTTTTTGAGTCCGCCCACTCTGCAGTCTAATTGATATGGACCTGCCTTCGTCAGTTGGATTCGGAGCCTCGTCTATAACCCGGCGGGCGTCGCGGACGACAGCCTCGCTTAAACCGCCAATAATATTGTAGTGTCCTGAAATGCATGCGGCGCTCAAGTTCGAAGTGTTATCGTTTAAGGGTGCAAGCATTCTTCCAAGCAAAGCCTTTCCCGAAGGATTTCTTTTTCCAGGAAGTATCCCCCTCATTATTCGAGTCTCCCAACCTAAGGTTTCCCCCAAGTCTCCCAGAGTGAGGGCTTCACTGTTTTGCCCGAGTGGTTCGCCTCTCGTCCAGGAACTGGTGATGTTGAACAGACTCACTGAGCTACTATCCCCCCTTCGCCCCCTCCCCCCGGTGAATCGTTCGATTAGCGACTCTGAAAATCCGGCGCTGATGCCGAATGCAAGAGAAAGCTCTTGTGGAGTCTCCCCACCATCTATCGCCCTAGCGATTTTTCCCTCACACTCCTTGAGTATTGCAGTAGTCTGGCTTGTAGACAAGAAAATGGTTTGTGCGTACAATGGAGTGCTCGCTTGAGGGTCGTAATGCTGTAGAATCCTCTTAAGTTGTAGTGGCCTATTCTGGCGTAACTGAATCTTAAGCCTCTGCTCGTCTGACAGCATGCTGAACTCGTCCATCAGATTTACCAGCGCCTGCCGGGGTGAACGCGCACCCATGTGCAAGTAATAGTTCATCAGACCCTGGTAATCATCAACGAGTTTTCCTGTATTCACCTCTCCCCCATCGCCGTCTACAGCGTCCAACAATTCATTAGCGACTATCCTCCTGTTGGATTTCACCCCCCAGTCAGTCATATGCGTGCTCGTCTCAACTCCCGTCAAAAGCCAGCTAACCAGCTTGGCAATGTTTGAGCCATTAAACTCTGGCAGCATAGACTCCAAAAGCTTTATGGTGGAGGAAGAGGACCGTTCAAGGTCTTGAGACGATAATTCGCTCAATGGCCGGCCTCTCGAAACCAGAGCTACTCCATCACTCAAGGTATGGCTTTTTTCATTCTCCGTCAGCTTCGACCCGATTTGCGGGAGAGTTAGGGGAGTTGGAATGGTGGAAGACAAAACCCTGTCTTGCCGCTCGAAGATGCCGAGCCGGTACAATCGAGTTGCAAAAGATAGGGGGCAAGCGTTCTGTTCACCTAATGCCGCATTCACGGCTCTTTGTATTCTTCGGGTGCGAACTTCCTCCCTGCTGGTTCCGAATTCCCCCCAGGATAATCTGAGGTGAATCTTTGCCCGGGTATTCATCTCCTCGGGTGTTGAGGCTTTCTCAAGCTTGCGCCACATCTGGCGGGCATACATCATTGTATCACCTGAAGTCTCTTCCAAAGCATTGCACAAAAGAATCCGGCACTCGTCTTTAGGCTTCATGAACGTTAATCCCAACTGCTTTGTTGTGCCGGGTATCCCGAGTGCGGTGCTTATCTCCTCGTTTCTGGGAATTGCCAAGACACCTGTTTGGGCGCTAACCTCGCAACCCCCCATGATAACGTCCAATAATCTACTTGCGAGCGGGCTAAGAGGTGCGTTAACATCATGCGCGACATTCGACTTTACGGTAACCTTCGCCATACAATATACTATGTGCGAAAGATGAAATTATATCAAATTAGAGAATGTTGAGAATCGGAAATCAGAAACCTAAAGTTCCAATGATAACAAAAACGGACCCTAAGCTAATTAAAATTAGTTTCTTCACCATGGTATTATTCAGAGTATCCTCAAATAGACACATCTCTTTTTATCGGTTTTTCCAGAAGGTAATTTTCGCTGATTATCCTATTGTTTTAGTAATCGTGCAACTCCATCTCCATAGTTTTTATCTGCCTTGAGGACATGTTCTACCATCTTTTCTTGTATCTCTAAGGGTGCATTTTTTAAGCTGCCTGCAATATTTTCGACAAGATGTTTTTGTTCATCAGAGGGTAGTAGTCTATAGAGATTCCCTGGTTGCACGTAATCATCATCTACTCCCCTTGTCTGTTCGTAATAGTTCGCATCTCCTGATATCTTTAGGGGGGGTTCTTTGTAGGATGGGTCTGCTTTTGGACCGTTAAAACTGTTTGGTTCGTAATTTGGGGATGCACCACCATTGTCATCAAACCTCATACGCCCGTCTCTTTGATAGTTTTCCGCTTTTGTTGCGTGAGGGCAGTTAATTGGCAATCTTTCAAAATTCACACCCAGACGATACCTTTGGGCATCGGCATAGGAGAAAATTCTGGCCTGAAGCATTTTACATGGAGAAAATGATATTCCTGGTACAACATTTCCTGGAGAGAATGCTGCCTGTTCAACTTCGGCAAAATAGTTTTGTGGGTTTTTATTTAATTCTAAAACACCAACCTCGATTAGGGGGTAGTCTCCATGGGGCCAAACTTTTGTCAAGTCGAATGGATTCCACCTATAGTTTTCAGCCTCTTTTTCAGGCATAATCTGGACAGAAAGCGTCCATTTAGGATAGTTGCCCTCTTTTATTGAATCAAATAGTTGGTGTATATGATAATCTGGGTCTTCGCCAGCAATCCTGTTTGCTTCATCTTGCATCAAACATTTAATTCCTTGTTGAGTCTTAAAGTGGAATTTAACCCAAAAGCGTTCGTCTTTATCATTTATGAAACTATACGTGTGACTTCCATACCCATTCATGAAAGGAATTCCTTCTGGAATCCCACGATCCGAGAATAGGATGGTTACTTGATGTAGTGATTCCGGAACATGCGACCAGAAATCCCATTGGGGGGTATCTGCCTTCACATTAGTTTGCGGGTCACGTTTTTGAGTGTGAATAAAGTCAGGGAACTTAATGGCATCTCGTATGAAAAACGTGGGTGTATTGTTTCCTACTAAATCCCAGTTACCCTGCTCAGTATAGAATTTAAGGGCAAAACCTCTGACATCGCGAACAGTGTCTGCAGAACCTTTCTCTCCGGCAACAGTGGAGAACCGCTCAAACATTTCTGTCTTCTTGCCCACTCCAGAAAATATTTTTGCCTTGGTGTATTTTGTGATGTCGTTTGTAACTGTGAAAGTACCATGTGCACCAGCTGCCTTTGCATGAACCACACGCTCAGGAACACGTTCCCTATTGAAATGGGATAACTTCTCAAGCAGATGATGATCCTGTAATAGTGTTGGTCCACGCTCTCCAGCTGTTAAAGATGTCTGGTTGTCAGAAACTGGAATACCTGCAGCAGTCGTTATTTTTTTTTCTTTATCTGTTTTTTTATTCATTACAACTTTCGCAAGGATACTGCGGGCTTTAGCCCGCAGAGGAATTGCGAACTAGATTCTTGTGTTCCTTGCTTCTTCCTCCTTTGTTTTCTAATGTTTTACCAAAGCGGCGCGCGGGCTTCGCCCGCGCCTTTGGAAGCCGCTTTGGAGGTACCAATATGGATTTGTTTGGCGTGAGCTATGGATTCG
>Ga0265594_1000390_pt1 | contig 36637 bp, 47 predicted proteins | sample saktaG_11_FD_190147 | JGI IMG/M metagenome (GOLD analysis project Ga0265594, IMG submission 190147) | Saline water microbial communities from Sakinaw Lake, British Columbia, Canada - sak_2011_5_24_80m | ecosystem: Environmental > Aquatic > Non-marine Saline and Alkaline > Saline ... | reverse complement strand
TTTTGGTTTAAGTTCTTTGAGTTCCATAAATCAAATAAAAAAAGCAAGTTTATAATATTTTTGTTAAAAACAAGCTTTCCAAGATGCAATAAAAAATAAGAAAAAGAAAATAAATAAATCCAATGTTATAAACTTTATTGTAATAAAAAGAATTATTTTTCCATTAATTCAGCTTGTTTTCCGTCAATTAAAATTTGTGCAATTTCCTTCGGAAGATTTGCGATTTGACCTTTTTCAAAAGGACCAACAGAATCTCCAGTTAACCCAACAAAAGAATCAACATCTTCTTTAAAACAAATCATTAAATTTTTATTTTCTTTTATTTGTTTTGAACCATTCAAAACTTCATTTAATTGTTTATCAGAAATTTCTATATTTTTCATAAGATTTTCAAAAAGTTGTTTTTCAATTTCAAGCATATTTTCAAAATCTTGTTTAGAAATTCCTGTTTCAGCTGCAACTAAAACCAATGTCAAAATTTTTTTTCTTCTCCTACGAATAATTTCCTTAAAAGAAGTCTGTGCATTTTCAAGTTGCTTTTTAGTTTTCATAATAACATCTGAAAAATCATCATCTTTTTTCAAAGCCATTTGCTTTTTTTCATCTAAATAACTTGCAACTTCTTTTGCAAAATTTTTAGGCAAAGGTTGTAATTTATCAGCATATCTTTCTTTTCTGGCAGCTTCATAAATTTCATTGTATGTTATCATTTTAAATAATCTGGAACTTCAAATTTATCAAATTCAGAAAATAGCCTCTTGCCATAAACAAGCCGACTAAAACATTCTGCAGTTAATTTAGCATCTTCAAGAGCATTATGTACCTTTCTATTATCTTCTATTCCACAAAGTTCCAAAACCTTTGCCAGATTCATTTGGCTATGCTCTTTTCCAATCAAAAACTTTTTATTTAATTCATAAAATTTAGTTTGTGCTATTGAATGTGTATCAAAGCACCTGTGATGAAAAGGAACTTTTAAATTATATTTTCTTGCTTTTGTTAAAATAAAAGAAACATCAAACTGAGGGTTTTGGCAAATAAAATTTTTTATTTTTTTTGTTTCAATCCATTTAAAAAAATTCATTAACAACTCTTTTTGTGTTTGTTTTTTTAAATCTCTTAATTCTTTCTCAGTCTTCCCTATAACTTCTAAAACAGGTTTGTCATTAGGAGAATTAGAATCCAAGATTTGTTCATTATCATCTAATTTTGCTTCTTCTAAAAACTCTTCCCCAGTTATTAAATCTACTGCCCCAACTTGCCAAATCCCACATTTAACAAAATCGAGCCCGCTTGTTTCAATATCTAAAACTATCATAAAATAACCAATCTAAAACCATTTTTAATCATTACTATAATAGAAAACTACTTTACAAACTTAACTTTCTTCAACAATTGCTTTCCTCCAATTCTACCAAGAGTTCCTTTTCGTGCGGTTTTCTCACAAAACTTTTGTTCTTTCGGAGGTAAATCATTATACCAAAGAACAGGAACCGGGTCTGCAGAATGTGCTTTAAGTTTGCAAGGTGTTGAATGGTCGGCAGTTACAAGAACCTGAATTTTTTTCGAAGGTGCAAACTTTCTCAAAAATTTAAAAAAAGTTTTATCAATATATTCTAACATTGCTTTTTTCTCAAGGGGTTTATTATCATGACCTGGTAAATCTGTTTCTTTTAAATGAATATATGCATATTCAAAATTTTTATAATTCCATTTCAAAGTTCTAATAGCAAACTTACAAGCTTTTTTTAAACCTTCATGTAAATTTGCATACGAATCTAAACCAGTCAGTTTAGGATAATCAAAAGAAAAAACTTTCATCCCACATAATTCTGAAAAACCTTTTTCCAAAGGCATATATGCCACAGACAACCATTTTTTATAAAGTTTTAATTTTGGGATTTCAATTCCTGCACCACGAACAAGCAAATAATTTGCAGGGAGCAAACCCCTCTTTTTTCTTTCAATATTCACAGGATGAGAATCTAAAACTTTGTGGGCTTTTTCTAAAAATTCATTAACTAAATTCACAGTATAAAGAGTATTCTCCTCGTCATCCATTGGTTTGCACAAAATAACTTTTTCTGAAGATTTATTTAATCCTTGAATATATGTTAAATCATTTCCAATAAAATTATCAGAAAAACCTCCACGGAAAATCAAAACAGCCCTATGTTGAATTGTTGGCTCAAGCACAAATTTACAAGGCATTTTAATCTTATTAACTGCTTTTGCTAAAACTCCTGCTTCTTCTGTTGTTAAAGTTCTTCCAGCCCGCCTATCAATAATGTTTTTATTTTTCAAAGAATCAATAGTTGCAAAATTTACTCTTAAAGCTAAATCCCCGCGTGTAACTTTCAACCCTTTTACCCCTCTTGCTTCTAATTGCCCTCGTGTACTTGAAATTAAATCATTTCCAAATAAAGAAACAATTGCTTCATCTGATTCTGGAATAAAACCTGGACGAACCGGGTCTACATATCCCATATCCCCTCTTGTAGCTAAAAAATTTAAGTTAGGTATTTTTGCAACTTCTAAAGGAGTTTCCCCATTTAACTGAGAGCAAGGCAAATCCCCTACCCCATCAAGAATTACAAATATCCCTTTCATTTGAATTTCTTTTTTAATTTAATTAAAAAGACGAATGAATGGAAAATCTTTGATTTTACTTTCATTTAAAATAACCTCTAATTAATTTTTGAATAAATAAAACTACTATATTTAATTTCATTAAAATATATAGCTAAAACCATTTATAAGAATTTATGTTCTCTAAAAAATGAATTGAAAAATAAAGGGGTTTTATTTCTTTGCAAGAGCACCCCAAAGTCCAAATACAATTGCTACTAAACCACCTACCCAAAGTAACCATTCACCAGGCACCCATTGTGCGATTATTGCTAACAATCCACCAACAGCAGCAAGCCATCCTGTCCATTTAGCCATTTTTACCTCCTTTTTTTTATTTACTATATAAAAAAATAGTTTTTACATTTAAAATACTTTTGTTAAAAGAAAAATGTTATAAAATTTCTTTTTTATTGAAAAAGTCCTGCTTCTTTAATCATCTTAATAAGCTCGCTTGAAGGAGGCTTGTCTCCAGAAAAACTATTCATACCTTTAAAATAAAGTGCAGTCATTCCCCTATCTTTTAAAAGTTTTCTTGCACCTTCTAAAGCATATGCTAAAATGTCTTGTCCCTCTTCTTTTTCATTAGAAACATAACCAGTTCTAGGAACCATATTAAAAAAGAATAAAAGAGTATTTATAAATTTAATTATACTCTAAAGAACATGTTCTCAAAACTAAAAGAAAAATTAAGAAATTGGACAAAAAAAGTTTCTGAAAAAGCAGAAGGTTCTGTTAAAGAAAAACTTTTGCCAACAAAATTTAATACTGCAACACACAAGATTGAACCCAACTTAAAAAAATTAAAAGAAGATTTTGAATTAGAAAAAAAAGGCATTTTCAAAAAATTCAAAACAATAAAAATTTCTGAAAAAGAATTTGAAGTTTATGAAGAAGAATTAAAAATGTTACTTTTGGAAAACAATGTTGCTTTTGAAGTTGCTGAAAAAATGGTTCAAGATTTAAAAGAGAAAATAATTGGAAAAGAATTTTTAAAAAAAGAAGTAGAATCAGAAATAAAAGATGCTTTCAAAGAAATTATTGAAGAAATTTTAATAGAACCTTTTGATGTTGTTGAAAAAGTTAAAGAAAAAATTCAAGACCAATCCAAAGAGCCCTATGTTATTTTATTCTGTGGAATCAATGGAACAGGAAAAACAACAACAATTGCAAAAATTGCAGATTCATTGAAGAAAAAAGGATTGTCTTGTGTTCTTGCAGCTGCAGACACTTTCCGTGCAGCATCAATTGAACAAATAAAAGAACATGGAGAAAAAATAGGAATAAAAGTTATTTCCCATGAATATGGTTCAGATCCTGCTTCTGTTGGATTTGATGCAATAAAATATGCAAAAAAGAATTTCATCAACTGCGTTTTAATAGACACTGCTGGACGAATGCACACAGAGAAAAACCTTTTAAAAGAAATTGAAAAAATTTCAAAAGTTTGCAAACCTGATTTAAAACTTTTTATCGGAGAAAGCATAACAGGAAACGACGCAATAGAACAAATAAAAAGTTTTGACTGGGCAATTGGAATCGACGGAATTATTTTAACAAAAGCAGACATAGATGAAAAAGGTGGCACAGCATTGAGTGTGGGCTATGTTACAAAAAAACCAATTCTCTATCTTGGAACAGGACAAGTTTATGATGCTATTGAAACTTTTGATAAAGAGAAATTTATTGAGAAGTTGGGGTTGTAAAGATTAATCAAAACTAAATGTTGGTGGCAAAAAAGGTCTTAATTTTATAGGCAAAATATCATCAAGATTATCAATATCTTTACTATTTAATTCAATTAAATGTTTATCATGTTTTTTATAAAATTGTTTTTTTAGTTCTTTTCTTTTAAGATACTTTTCTTCTTCAAGCCCCCAAAATTCAATCCAAACTTTTTGACCAATTTTAATGAAAAAATCACAATATACTTCTTCCTCAATTGGGACACGCCTTTCATAGGCATGCGCAATTCCTTTATTATATAACCAATCATCAATTATTTTTTCAGCTCTTGACCGAACCATATGTCCATCTTCAGCCCGAATACTTGCTTTAAATTTTGATCTGAAACTTGTTTCTTCTTTTTCACTTTCAGGAGCTTTGTAATTAGGCAATGATTTTTCTTTTTCTTTTTTCTCTTTTAACCAACATTCACGACACAAAGGTTTATCTCCTTTTTTCCAAATACCGCATTCTTCACATTTTGTAACTTCTCCTTTTTCTTTTAACGAATTACATTCTCGGCATATTGGGAAAAATCCAGATTTCTCCCCACAAATTTGACAAACCATTTATTAAATATAGATTTGATTTCATTTAAACTTTTCGGAATTATAATTCTTCTAACTAAAAACCAAATCTCAATAACCCCCTTCCCTCTTCCCTCAATTCTAACAACAAAAATAGTGTATAATTTCTCAATAACAAACTATTAAAAACTTTGAAAAGACTATATTTTGCAATGGAAGACAACCGACCAAAACCACTTGAAAGAAAAGTTATAGCCAGCCCTGAAGACTATTTCCCAACATCACCAAACCTTGAAATAGTTGGAACCTTTAATGCTGGAGCAATTGAAATAAAAAATAAAAATGGAACTTTAGAAAATTGGCTTTTAGTAAGGGTTGCACAAACCCCAATTCAAGATAACCCAAATAAAATCAAATTGCCTTATTTTAAAATTCCCGATAAAAAAAATAAAAAATTAGAAATAAAATTTGATAGTTATCCAAAAAGAATAATAAAAGAAACAGAAAAAGATGTAACTATCCCTGGTGGGGAAAACCAAGAACCAAGATATAGAATGAAACACATTTCTCTCCCAATGTTATTAAAACTTGATTCAAAAGGGAATATAATTGAAAGGCAACAAAAACCAGCAATTTATCCTACATATGAATTTGATAGATTTGGTATAGAAGATGTAAGGATTACTCCTTTTGAAGATGGAAATTTTTTATTGACTTATGTTGTTCCGCACAGAAAATTTGGAGTTTCAACCATGGCATTAATGACAAAGGATTTCAAAAATTATGAAACACTTTCAAAAAATAATACTCCTCGCCCAATAATCACAGGTGTTAAAGATGTAATATTTTTTCCAGAAAAAATCTCTAGTCCTTCAGAAACAAGCATTATAAAAAAAGGGGGAAAAATTTATGCAGCTTTCATAAGACCTAATGCTTTTCATGAAATAAGCGAGGCAGGAATCTGGATTTCCTATTCTCCTGATTTAATTCATTGGGGGCAAGAACACAGATTAACTCCTGAAAACGGCCCAACAACAGGATCTGGAACTCCCCCAATAAAAATAGGTAATAAATGGTTGGCAGCATACCATGAAACAAGAAAGATTGAAAAAAACAAAAATGAATATGTAACAAAAATAATGATGATGGATGCAGAACAACCTTGGAAAAATTTTAGAAATTCAGACATATTAGAAACAAGAAAAGATTATCGAGAGCTTCTTCCAGAAAATGGATATGTTGAAGAAACTGTATTTGCAAGTGGATTAACAATCAATGATGGAATAGCCACTATCTATAGTGGAATTGGAGACAAATGGGAAGCATATTCAAAATATTACGCTGAAGATTTAATTAAATTTACAAATTCTTTGATAAAGAAAAATTATTTTTAAATCAACAAAAAATAATAAACCCGAAAACTTATTAACTCTTAAAAATCCTTTAATTGTATAAACTACAAAAAGGTAACAAGAGAAAAGTTTTTAAATAGGGCTCTCTAAATTATTTTATGAAATTAGAAAATATAGAAACAAGAATAATTAAATCATCTGCCAAAAAAATAGGCTTACCAACAGACAAACTTTTTCATAAGTATTACCTTTTCTCCTTCCAAAACGATCTTAATTACTTTTTTAAAAACGATTCTAAAAAACAGATCAATAATGATTACTATTCCAAAAATCCATCACATTTTTCATTACATGATTTACTTTTCGTTTGGGGTCATCCATTTCTTATACATACTTTACCAGCTTTTCCAGAAATGATTTTAGATGGATTCAAATACTTTTCTGTTCCTTTAGAAAGAATAGAAGGCATTGTCCCTCTTTCTAAAATTGGCTGGGAAACTAATTGGGCAATTAAAGCTAAGTCATGTACTGTTTATCCTGAAGATAAATTGGATAAACAAGCACCTGAGTTTAATAAAGGCATTTTAATAAAAATGGCTAAAAACTCCGAACACCAATACATAAGATGGGCAGCTATCGAAAAACTCGATCCTAAAGATTCTGATACTCAAAAAGTTTTGGCATATCTCGCCAAGAATGATAAAAGCGGTTATGTTAGAATAGTCTCTACACAAAAACTCACTTCTGAATCTCTCTTAGAAAATGTGGCTATGTCTGCTGAGGATTATGATGTGAGAACGATTGCCACTGAGAAATTAAATTCAGAAGAAATTTTAAACAAAATAATTAAAAAGGATGATTTTTTTGTGGTAAGAGAAGCTGCCAAAGAGAGACTCAGAAAGTTATGGTAATGATTAAATTTTTTAAAAAAACCCAAAATTTAATAACCTTTCTTTTTCTTTATAAAACATGTTAGAAAGATTAGGCGAAGTACTTAGGAAAGCAACAAATAAAATAGCAAATGCTATATTTCTTGACAAAAACCTTGTTGACTCAATTATTCGAGACTTGCAAAGAGCATTGATTGAAGCAGATGTAAATATTTCTCTTGTCAAAGAAATAAGCGACAAAATACGAAAATCAGCTTTTGATGAAAGAATAAAAGAAATTGAAAAAAAAGAACATGTTATCAAATTACTTCATGACGAACTTGTAAAAATTCTTGGAGAACACAAACAATTAAAATTAAATTCAAAACAAAATAAAATAATGCTCTTAGGTTTATACGGGGCAGGAAAAACAACAACAATTGCAAAACTTGGAAACTATTTTGCAAAGCGAGGTAAAAAAGTTGCACTTGTTGGCTTAGATGTTCATCGACCTGCTGCATCTGAACAACTTAAACAATTAGCTGAAAAAAACAACTTAACTATTTTTATAGAATCAAAAGAAAAAAACGCTTTGAAAATTTGGAAAAAATATGAAAAAGATTTGAAAAAATACGACTTAGTTTTAATAGACACTGCTGGGCGTCATACTTTAGATAAAGAATTAATAAAAGAAATAAAAGACTTAGGAAAAACAATTTCTCCAACAGAAACAATTTTAATTATGCCTGCAGATATTGGCCAAGCTGCTAAAAAACAATCTCAAGAATTTCAACAAGCTTTGAAAATCTCTGGTGTGATAATAACACGAATGGATTCAACAGCAAAGGCTGGCGGGGCTTTGACAGCATGTGCAGAAACTAAAGCACCTGTTTATTTTATTGCAACAGGTGAAAAAATAAATGACTTAGAAGAATTTAATCCACAATCTTTTTTATCAAGATTATTAGGAATGGGCGATTTGCAAACTTTAATTGAGAAAATTAAATCAGTCACTAAAGAAGATGAACAAGAAAAACTTCAAAAAAAGTTGCAAGAAGGAAAACTAAGTTTAGAAGATGTTATTGAACAAGTTAAATCAATGAGTTCTCTTGGGGGTTTTGATAAAATTAAAGGAATGATTCCTGGTTTAGGAAATGCAAAAATTCCCGAAAATCTTTTAGGTGCTCAAGAAGAAAAAGTGAAAAAATGGGAACACATTTTAAAATCAATGACTGTTGAAGAAAAAGAAAATCCTGAGCTTTTAAAAAAACAAACTTCACGAATTTCAAGAATTGCAAAAGGTGCTGGTGTAAATGGCTCAGATATTCGTGCTTTGCTCAAACAATATGAAATGCTTCAAGAAATGATGAAAGGTGGAGTAGAAGATATGGACATGTCACAAGGATTTTCTCAAAAACAAATGCAGAAGATGATGAAAAAGTTTGGGGGGAAGAAGTTGCGGAGGATGAGATAAAATGGATTTTGCAAATTTTTTAAATATGGCAGGAAAAGATATAAAAAAGAAAGAACAAAAAGATTTAGAAAAATCTAATGGATTAATTTCTGAACGGGCAGATGATAGAAATATTGTTCTTTGGATTGGGTATAAAAATATTCAATCAAATAAAAAATTAGTGTGGGCTACTTGGTTTTTAGCAATAACAACAATTATTTTATCGGTATTAACAATTATTTTCAAGTAAGAGTTCCTCAACTCAATATTTAAGAAAACAAATCCCAATTATTTAATTAAACCACCAACAAGAATCTGCCCAAATTGATAAGCTAACCAAATTATAACAAAACAACCTAAAATATAAATAATTCTATTCCAAAAATTCATATGTTTCCACATTTCTTTCAAATTGTTATTCTCTTCTTTTTTAATTTGTTCCTTGAGACCCTTTATTTTATCTTGAGGCATAATTAAAAATATGATTCTTGGTTTAAATAATTTTCCAACAAAACCTTTATATATCAATTGATATATTGTAAAATATGCTAAAATCAAAAAATCCTTTTGTAAGAAGCCCGACACTTCAAACAGTTCTTATGATAGAAAAAGCAATAGAAGAACATTCAGGAGAACTTAACAAAACACAGCTTTGGAAAAAACTTCCAAAAAAAGTTATGTGGCAAACTTACTCAATAGTTTTAGATTATCTCGAAACAATAAATAAAATCGCTTTTGACAGAAACGGAACTCTTGGATATATTTGGAATCCAAAACTTGCAAAGATTCTTTCAAAAAGACCTGAAATAAAAATATAATTTAAAATGACCCCTCAAAAAATTATAGCACAAGGAGCAGGAAAATCAAAGATTTGCGCACCCAACAAAATAAAAATTATAGCCCAAGGTGCTGAAGCAAAAATCTACTTAGTCACCTCACTTTCTTCTAAAACACCCCCTTCTCAAAATAAATTATTAATTAATTCAAATCAGCAAAGTTCCTTGACAAAGTCTGGAACTGAGCAATCAATCACGAGCGACAGCGAGCAATTTATAATCAAAGACAGAACCCCAAAATCTTACCGACTTCCAGAACTTGATGAAAAAATTCGTTCGAGAAGAACACGTTCAGAAGCAAAACTTCTCGACAAAGCTTCAAAAATAATCAACTGCCCAAAACCTTTTTTTCAACCTTGTATTAAAGAATCAACAAAATTAAAAATGCCTTACATCAAAGGAAAAAAACTTTCAGAATTTTTAAACAAATTTTCATTGCAAAAACAAAAATTAATTATGAAACAAATAGGAAATTCAATTGCAAAGTTGCATGAAGCAAATATAATCCATGGAGATTTGACAACTTCAAATATGATTCTATTTGAGAAACCCACAACTAATTTAAACATCCTCAAAAAAAATAATTCATTAACAAATCTCCAGCGAAAAAACTTGACAAAGTCTGGCTTTGAGCAACTAATCAGTGAGCAAAGCGAACCTATTATTTACCTAATTGATTTCGGACTCGGATATTTTAACGGAAAGTTCGAAGACAAAGCTGTTGACCTTCACTTACTCCGCCAAGCACTTGAAGCAAAACATTTTCAAAACTGGGAAATCCTTTTCAAAGAATTTTTAAAAGAATATAAAAAATATCCTGATTCTAAAACTGTTCTTGAAAGATTAAAAGCTGTGGAGAAAAGGGGAAGATATAAAGGTTGATTTTTATTCAGAAAGTTTAGCCAGATGAAATAAATATAAAGTGCCTTGGTTTGAATCAATAGCCCTGCCAAGATTCACCCTGAGCATTTTACAGGATTTGGGAATTTGAACGTCAGTATTTGGTAAAATAGTTAATCCATTACTTTTTTGCCTTTGATGTTTTATTATTTTTTAACATTTTACAGCAAAATAAAAGATTATTGATATTTAAATGTTGGCTGAGAAATTGAAAAATCTTTTCCTTATTTATTAAAAAATACAACTAAAGTATTTTTATTTCTTTCATGCTTAGCCTTCCAGTATTTTCTTCCTCCAACAGCATTCCAGTAAGTTTATTAATAACAGAAGCGATGCTTAATATTATAACTATAATCAGAAGTATTGAAATAATAATTTTTTCATTTTAAGATATCCAAATTGCTTTTCCACTTATGCCTTCACTTTCTGCTGAAAACTCAGGACTTTCATTTCCATTACTTTCATCTCCACTATCTTTAGGTTCTTTATCATCACCACCCATCATTCCTTCAAAGAAAAATTTAAATATTTCTTTAACATCTTTTTCTGCATCTTCAGGATAATATTTTGCAGATTTCATTAATTTTCTCATTTTCAAATACATTTTTGTTCTGCTAACAACTTCTTTAACTTTCTGGATTGGTTGTATTTTTCTATCCCAAGGGGGACTTTCTATCATCTCTCCACTCATATCTTTTTCCATATCATACATCATCTCATGCATAATCTTAAAATCAAGCTCAACTCTTACATCTTCTGCGGGATTTTCAGAAGCAGGCATTGGTTCAACTTTCATTATATCTTTTTCATTTATTTGAGCATACATATTAAATACCACCTCATTAGTTTCATAATCTTTAAACTGAATAACAAAATCTAAATTACCATCATATTTTTCCTGAAGTTTCTTTATATCATCCATCAATCCTTTATCCTGTCTTATTTCTTGTTTTTCTGTTTCTGTTAACCCTTCCTGATTATTTCTTTCTAATTTTTCTTCAGGGCTTCCTGGAAATTCATGATTTTCCATTGCTGTTTTCATTTCATAAGCCATAAATTCTTTAGGAGGAAAAACCCAAATACTCATATAAGGAGAAACAACAATAACTTTTTCATCCATCCCAGGCATTTTAACTTCTTTTATTTCTTCCCAATATTTTAATTTTCCATAGTCAGTTTCATATTCAAAATTAATCAGATTAATATTCATTAGTTCAGTTAAATCATTTTTTTCTAAGCATTTCATTGTATTGGCTAACATCATTTGATTATCAACATTACTCCAATATACTTCAAAAATTCCTGAAACAGACTGCTCCCATTCTTCTGCTGAGTTAGGTAGATATTTTTCAAAAAACCAGATAGCAAATTCCTGATTAAATCCTTTTTCAAATTCTTGTCTTTGTCTTATTAAATTTTCAATTTCATATTTACACCAATCTCCTTGTCCTCCTTCATAGTATTTTTGTTTCAATGGTTCAACTTGTTCAAATGGTTCCCCCCAACCACCAAACCAAATATACCCTTCTGTTTTTCCTTGTTCTGTTCTGCATCCTCCACCTACTTGAAAAACTCCTTTTTCTTGTTGAGGCATTTCATTTTCAAATTCTTTCCACCAATCTCCTCCTTGCATGCACTTGCCAATGCAATCTTCATTAGCACTACAACTACTTTCACAACTTTTACTTTCTTTATCAATATCACAATTCATTTGTTCTCCGCACACTCCTCTAATACATTTATCCACACAAGGACGAGCACACTCTATTTTACATCTTTCTTTGTTTTCTTTTTCATTATTTTGTTTTTCCTGATTATCTCTTTCTTCAAATTCTTTTGAATTATCATAATTATTATCTGGATTCATATTTCCATTATCTCTTGGCTCTTTATTATTCATTCCATCATCAACATAATCATTTCCGTCATCATCTATTCTGTCATCATCTATTCCAATATCACTACCATCTGGCTCATAATTTCCAGTATCGTCCACTATAACATCATCTCCACTGCTATAATCCCCATCATCACTTAATGTATCATCTCCTCCTTCGTCAACTGCATATCCTGTAATTCTTCTATTTGAAAACAATCCTGCAATAAAATTAAAAATAACATTACCTGTTATTTCTGGTTCAGATTGTGTTTCTGCTTCTTGTTCAGATTGTTCTGAACTTTCTTCTTCAACTCCAGATACTATTTCCTCCTTTTCAGGTTCTTCTATTTCTGTTTTAATAATCTTAGGAATTGTGACACAATTACCATTACTGCAAACATCATCTTCTCCTCCACAATCACTTGCTATTTCACATTCATTATTAACTATTTCTTCTTCAACAATTTCATTTCCTTTTTCTCCTGCTGAACAAGAAACCTCTATAGATTTCCAAATTCCATCTTCGCAAATTCCATTAACTAATTCTTGTTCATCATTACATTTTTTTATTTGTTTTTCTCCTTCTTCACATTGTGCTTCTTGACATTCTTTTAATTGTATTATTTCACATTTTCCAGATTCATCTCCTTCTTTTACACATTCTGCTATTCCACACAAGGGCTGTAAACAATCTTCATTAGTATTACAAGATTCTTGTCCTTCAACACAAACTGGTTCTAAAGAACATCCCTTTTCATCCTTGCCTTTAAAAATAACTTTTCCAGAACATTCTATTGCTTCAAACACAGGACATCCAATGCAATCCTCAAAACATGTCTCACTTGTTTCATTTCCATCACAAAATCCATCTCCGCAAAAGCCCTTTTTTATTATTATCATTTCTTGTTCTCTTGTCTGACAAATTCCAGAAATACAATATAAATCTGTTTCTATAGTTTCATTTCCATTGCTTGCAGTTCCTCTTCCGCAGATTTGCCCTCCACATTGAGAATCATCACAATCAACCTGTTCATTATTATTATCATCTATATTATTATCGCATATTTCTTCTCCTTTTTCCATAAATTCCTGCACTAATCTTTTTTCAAAACTTGTCTGGCTAAAATAAAATTCTCTTTTTTTATAATTAGAAAATAAACTTAAATAAAATGATTTTCTTGATTCATAATTTTGTTTTTTCAAATCATTTGCTTTTTGTCTGTTAATCTGATCCTGCTTTATCCAATAATAAGGGTCTTTTGATTCTTCAGATTGTTGATTATTTTCTTCAATTACTTTTCCAGTAATAAAATTTCCAGTTATAGTATTAGTAGTTTCAACAACATTATTGTTATTGCTTGATTCCTCATCTGTATTTTCAACAACATTTCCCTGATTGTTCCCTTCAGAAACCTCATTTTCAACGACAATATTACCATTACTTGATTTTTCTATGTTTTTAACTACTTCATTTGGTTTTTTTGTTTCAACTTGCTCCCACACATTATTTGCTTTTTCATTCCATGCTTCTGTTACTGCTCTTAATTTATTTACATAAGAAAACATAGAATCCAAATTTTCTTCTGCACAAGATTGTTTCATATTATCTATTAAAGAAGTTGTTTCAGACATTAAACTGCTTGAATCCATATTTTTATATTTTTCTTTAGAATCTACTTCATTCCCTCCTTGTTTAGGGGGCTTAAAATTTCCTCTTCCTTCAAAACGCAAATCCATATTAATATAATTCCATTCACAATCATCACACATTTCTAATCTTAAAATTGATTCAAACTTTTCTCCTTCACAAAAAACAATCTCATTAAGAAGGACTTGCTGGCTTTCTCTCTGATTTTCACTTCCAAAAATAGATTTCATTATATCTTCACATTTTCCACTTCCTTGCTTAAAATAATTCTGAAAAATCATTTCTGCACTAACACTTTGTTTTGCTAATTCTTCTGCATTTGAACTTATCGGATTAGAATTAAACTGTTCTGCTAAACTCTGAATTTTATTTATTTTACTTTGAATATCTATTTGTTCTTCTGCTCTTTTAAATTCAACATCAAGATTTAATCTGTAGATTATAGAACCTTCTTCTGGTAATTCTTCAAGATTTCCATTTTCAAAATTATCAAATTGTTTTTTCTTGAAAATACTTGGAAATGCATTTATTCTTATTTGGATTTTCTTCCCATCAAAAACTATTTTCTTCCAAACAGGAACATAATAATCAAGTTTTTTATCTTGTTCTTCTCCTTCAACCCAAACCCATTTTGTTTCTTCATTTGGTTCTCCAAGAACTTTTCTAATTTGCTCTTGTTTTACAACTCCTCCTATTTCTTTTCCAGTTGCACCTAATAATTCGTTTAAACCTTCTCTTGCAGAACTCAGATATAATTTTAATTTAACATAATCAATATTTCCTGTTTCATATTCTTCTGCATAATGAGTAATTTTTTTCATTTCAGAATCAACAGATGTTGCAAAAACAAAAGGGATAACAAAAGCTATTAAAAACAAACTTAAAATGAAAAATAAAACTATCACTCTTTTTTTCATATCTGAGATAAGGAATAAGAAGCTTATAAAATTAACCCAAAATCTCCCAAGAGATAATTCCTTTTTTATGCGTAATCATGAATAGCCCTGCCAGGATTCGAACCTGGGTCTCAAGGTCCAAAACCTTGAATTCTTGACCACTGAACTACAGGGCTCTAAAAAAACTACATCTTGCCTATTTTTAAGATTTTTGATTAGAAACATTATTAAATAAAAATCACTAAAATAATTCATGACTATAAAAGTGCCTTTAACTTACAATTCTGAAAAAATAAAAAATGCTAAAAATAAAACAATAAAAATTTTAGAACTTATTTTGAATATTTTAATAATTCCTACAACAATCATTACAACTATAAATTATATAAAAGATGGTACAACCAATTTATTATTTCATGTATCTGGAGTCTTATTTATTGTAATAACAATCCCTTTTATAATCAAACTTGTAAAAAATCATTTAAAAATTCTTTGATAATAAATAGTTCTATTAAGTTCATGTCTTTTTGGTCGAAGTTTTTTAAAAAAGTTTCCAAATCTCTTTGATTTATATTTTTCCCCAATTAAAGTAGCTGCTAATTTATGATATTCTTCGCTTGACTTTGAGTTCGGTTTGTAAACAGTTGAAGGAACAAATTCTGACAAAGCTTTCAAAATATTTATATCGTGTGGAATAACAGCCATAATTGGGATTTCTATTGTATCTTCAACATCATCAATTGAAAGTTCAAATCCTTTTTCATAAACCTTATTTAAAATCAAACCAATTATAGGAACCCCTCTTTGTTTTGCAAGTTTAACAGATTTAAGAGTTGTACTCAAAGTAGAATGGTCAGGAGTTGTCACAACAAGAATTTCATCTGAAGCATTTATCACTGCTAAGGTTTCTTCATTCAAAGCAGGAGAAGAGTCTATTAAAATAATATCATAGCTTCTTTTCAAAGATTTAATTTTATCTCTAAGTTTTAAATAATTTAAATTAGGATTTCCAAAAATAGATGCAGGCATAATATCAAAATTAGAAACAGTTTGAATAGCTTCTATAGGATTTGCTTTATTTTCCAAAACAGAATGAATTGTAATTTCAGGATCAACAACATTTAAATGCAAACCCAAATTAGGAGCTGAAAAATTAGCATCAACCAACAAAACTTTTTTCCCAAGAGTTGCCAAGGAAGAACCAAGTGCTACCACAGAAGAAGTTTTACCAACTCCCCCCTTTAAACTTAACACACCAATTGTTTTACCCATATTATCTATAAAGAATCAGCATTTAAAAAATCTACCACACAAAGATTTAAAAAACAATTTCAATATCTATTAAAATGCCAGAAAAAGTTGAATCTAAAAAAACAAAAAAGCTTACTCAAGCAGATTTTGAAAAGAAAGTGATTGAATTAGCAAAAAAAGGTTTGACAAGTGAAAAGATAGGACAGGAATTAAAAACTCAAGGAATCCATCCAAACGATTTCAATAAAAAGATTTCGAAAATTCTCAAGGAAAATGAATTATATATTAATCCTGATTTGAAAAATGTGGAGACAAAATTAGAAAAGGTAAAAAAACATTATGAAACTAACAAACAAGATAAAAGATCCATGCGTGAAAAAGATAGAATCTTTGCACAATTAAGAAAGTTGAAAAAGTATTTTGGTTTAATTAAAAAATAAATATTTTCTGAGGTGAAAATGACTGAATTGAAAAATTCTTTAGAAGAACAAATAAAATTTGCAGTAAATAAATTCTTAGAAGTTTCAGAAGGAAAAGAAATACAGATTATAAGCCATAATGATACAGATGGAATAACCTCTGCAACAATAATGATTCAAGCATTAAAAAAATTAGATAAATTTTTTTCCTTAAAAATTGTTAAAAGCTTAGATAAAAAATTCATTGAAAAACTTCCAAAAAATAAAATAACATTATTTTTGGATTTGGCTTCAGGAAATTTGGATCAATTAAAAGAAAGTAAATTAGAAAATATTTTTATTTTAGATCATCATGAAATTATTCAAGAACTCCCTGAAAACATAACAATTGTAAATCCAGAACTCCACAAAAAACAAAAGATAAGTGGGGCAGGATTAACATATTTATTCTGCAAAGAGATAAATCCAGAAAATAAAGAATTTGCCAAACTTGCTATTTTAGGGATGATTGGAGATTTAATGGAAAAAAATATTGATAAATTAAATAGCGAAATTTTGGATGATGGGGAAATACAAAAAAAAAGAGGACTCTTAATTTATCCTTCAACTCGCCCAATAAACCGCACTTTAGAATTTTGCTCACATCCTTTCATCCCTGGTGTAACAGGAGATTCAAAGGGAGTAATCGAACTATTAAGAGAAATAAATTTAATGCCAGAAAATGGAAAATACAAAAGTATAATAGAATTAAACAGGGAAGAAATGGAAAGAATTGTAACAGCGATAATGTTAAGGAATCCAAAATCAAAACAAAAAGAAATAATTGGAGATATTTTCTTAATAAAATTATTTAATAAATTAGAAGATGCAAGAGAAATAAGTGCAAAAATAAATGCTTGTTCAAGATTTGGAGAAAGCCAAGTTGCAATAAAATTCTGCATGGAACTTTCAGAAGCGAAAAAATTAGCAAAAGAAATCCACGCCAAGTATAAACAACATCTTATTTCAGGAATAAAATTTGCAGTTGGAACCGAGAAGATAATAGGCAACGGCTTTGTAATAATTAATGCTGAAGAAAATATCAAAGACACAATGATAGGAACAATAGCAAGCATTTTATCTTCTTCCCCAATATATGAAGATGGAACAATAATAATAACAATGGCATATTATGAAAATAAAATAAAAGTATCTGGAAGAAATGTGGGAAGGACTGGAAGAAATATTAGAGAGATATTAAATAATGTTGTTGAAAAAGTAGGGGGGGAAGTCGGAGGCCATGAATTTGCAGCAGGATGTAATATATTGCAATCAAAAGAACAAGAATTCTTAAATTTATTGCAAAAAAGTTTTGAAGTTGAAATTGTGAAGGTTTAAAACATACTTTTCAGAACAATTAATAATTTAAACACAAATAACATTAAAATTTTAATGACAATTAAAGAAATTGAATATTCAAAAGAATTTACTTCCGAAATTTATAACTGCAGAAGTGAAGAAGATTGGAAATTAGGACGTGAACTTTCAGATAATTTTACTTTTGTCGCCAGAACACAGAAAAGAGAAGATGTTCCTCGTGATAGACGACTTGAGTTTTACCAATTTGGCTATGATGGAACGCAATTATATAGATTTAGCATCGTGGTTTCCTTTCCTTCAAAAGAAACAGAACAAAATGAAAAATATACTACACTCATAAAAATAAAAAAAGCTGGTTCAAAAGAACATCTTAATAAACTTTCAGATTTAGAAAAATTTCTCATTAAAAAAGGTTTTAAAAATATCAAAACTCTTAAAAACTAACTGCTTATTCTAAATATATGGAAATAGAAGAAGGAGACATAATCCTATGCACTGTAGACCGAATTGTTGGAACAGGAGTCTTTGTTAAAATAGAGGGAACTTCAAAAGAAGGGGGCATTACCTTGAGTGAAATAGCACCAGGAAGAATTAGAAATTTAAGAGATTATGTTGTCCCAAAAAAGAAAATAGTCTGTAAAGTCTTAAGAATAGATTCTTCTGAAAATATACATTTAAGTTTAAGAAGAGTAACACCAAAAGAAATCAAAGAGGTAAAAGAAAAATACCAATTAGAAAGCAGTTATCAAAAAATGTTAAAAACAGTGTTAGGAGAAATTGCAGAAAAAATTATTGCAGAAATACAAAAAAAAGAAAAGCTGGTTGATTTTCTACAAGCATCTAAAGAAGATTCTAAAGAACTTGAAAAGATTGTTGGAAAAGAACAAGCAAAAAAAATTTTAGATATTTTAAAAAATCAAAAAAAGAAAACCTATGAAATTAAAAAAGTTTTTGATTTAACAACAAATCAACCCAATGGTTTAGAACTTATAAAAAATATTCTCAAATCTGTGGAAAAGGCAGAAATTAAATATATTTCTGCAGGAAAATATTCAATAAAAACAAAAGATGCTAATATTAAAAACGCAGACCACCAATTAAAAAAAATAATTGACAAAATAAGAAAACAGGCGAAAACAAATAAATTAGATTTTGACTTCAAGGAAAAGTAAGGATTTAAAAAACAAAAAGCTTATATATTCAATAAAAGATTTATTTTCATGGAAAAGGCAGATAAATTCGAAGTCATTCTCTTAGGCATAATTTTTGACCCAAAAACAAAAAAAATTCTTATAGGAAGAAGAGAAAATGACCCAGATATTCCAAAACTTAGTTGGTGTTTTCCAGGAGGAAGAGCAAATCATCAAGAAGATATTGATAAAACCTTAAAAAGAACAATCAAAGAAAAGACAGGATTGTCGATTAAAAATTTAGGGGCAATTTTTTCAAGAACATATCCAGAAAAAAAAGATTTGTTATCTGTTTATTTTTTAACAGAAGCATTTGAAGGAAAAGAAAGACCTGGACAAGATATCAAAGAATTAAAATGGGTTTCTCCAAAAGAGTTAGAAAAATATTTCACCACATCTTTTCACAAAAAGCTTAAAGAATTTTTAATTGACCTTGTATAAAAAAAGATTATTATAAAATTAGATATCAAACTTGAAAATTGGAAAAGTTACCGAGGATGCCCATACTGGGTTTTTTATAAAATGGGATTAAGAAATACAAAGATATAAAAAAGAATTTTTTCTTAATCTTTTATGAAAAAAAAGGATTGTATGCCTTCTATTTATTTTGGATTTCTCTCTGGTTTTTCAATCTTGATGTTCTTTCTTATGGCAAAAGCATTATTAAAATTAATACCTATTTTTTCAAATATTTATTCTTCAACTATTTTAGCACTAATAATTTATTTTATGTGTTTAAGATTTTCCTATAATTATGCTAAGTATGACAAAGATTTAAGAAAAAGTCTTTTATATTCCTCAATTAGTTTACTGATAATTTATTATTTGATTACAGGACTAATATATTTAATTTAAAAATGAAACTTAAATTTTTTCTAAATAAAAAAGGCGAGAAAGAATATACTCTCAAAGAAGAAATCGATGGGCAAAAAACAAAAGACGCACATTATAAATTTTTAAAAATAAGAGATGCGAAGAGAGATTAAAACAACTTCTTCTGTTCTTCCAAAAGTGCAACACCATATTCTCCGTCGTAACCTGGCTTAATTCTAATTTTTCCTTCACGATTTTTCAAAATCAATTCAACAAGTTTTTCATTAATCTCTTTTCCAAACATTTGCTCTTTTGTAGCATTTAATAAAACATTAAATTCATTTTTAAATTTTTCAATAATTTCATTATAAATTTTCCAAACTTTTTGAGAAGACATTCCAGAATTTGATTGTAATGCAATTAGTTCATGCAAAGGAAGCAGAGTATAAAATTTTTTTGCATTTTCAGGTTTGTAGTTTGCATCTTCTTTTGCAATTTCTTCAACTCGATAATCAACACCTACAATCAAAGGTTTTTTGCAAACAGGACAGATTTTGTTTAATTGTTTTGTTTTTTCAGGCCCACATGAAAAATTACAATTCCTATGCCCATCCCAATGATATCTTCCATAAGCTGGCGGGGTTTCAATTGTTGCTTTCAATCCTTGCCCTGTTCTAATTACTTTAATAATATTATCATAAGTTAATTCAGGAATTTCAAAAATTGTTGATTCTCTTCCAATTCTCCAGGGCCAAAAACTATGACAATCTGAAAAACTCACAACATTTACTTTTTCTTTAAATCGCCAAAGCATTTGCGGGTCTGCACTTATTCCTGATTCAATTGCATAAATATGCTTTGTCTGTTCTTCAAAACATTCTTGTAAACTATCAAAACCTTTTTTACTTCCAAACAAACCAAACCAAGGAGTCATGCAATGTGCAGGAATAATTTCAATTTTGTCGTCTATTTCTTTCATATCTTTTACAAAATCCTTGCAAGAAATTCCAAAAATAGGTCTTCCATCATAATCTACTCTTCCTTTACTTTTCAAATATTCTGTAATTTCATCTGCAATTTTTCCATTGGGTGCAAAAATCACAAGATGAATTGCTCGCCCTTTTCCTCCCTGAGTATACATAAAACTAATTTCTGTTTGCCAAATAAAAGGAAAACCATTTACTGTTCGCAAAATACCATTTTCATCTTCTGTAAGTTTTTCATCAATTTCTTTTCTATGTTCAGGATGTTGAAAATCCCCTGTGCCCAAAAGTCCAAGTCCTTTAATTCGCGCATATTTCTCAAGATTTTCAATACTTAAATTACTAGAAGTTGCCCGAGCATAACGAGAATGAACATGAAGGTCTGCAATAATTTCCATAAAAGAAAAAAGGAAAAGGATTTTTTAAGGGTTTAGATTATGCTCTTTTAAAAAAAGATAAAATTATAAAATAAGTTTTCTTATTGATTTTATGATTGAATGGATAATTGCAATTTTAGTGGCAATAGTTGTTGGCTATTTTATAGGAAAGCATTTTACCGAAAAAGCTAAATTTGGAGATAAAGAAGCAATTTTAAAGGCTGACTGGGAAAAGAAGATTGCAATTTTAGAAAAAGATTATGAAATAAAATTAGAAAAAGGTAACTCCCTTTTAGAAAAAATAAAAGAAGAGAATAAAACTCATTTAGAAAAATTAGGAAAAGAATGGCAAGTTAAATACATTCAGGATATAGAAGAATTAAAAAAACTATTTAAAAATTCTGAACAGATTATAAGAACAAAATCTGTTTCAAGTTCCAGAAGAAGTTTAGTTGGAAAATTCATTGAAAGATTTATTCCATTTTTGAAAAAGTTACCTTATGAACCTTCAGATATGCACTTTTTAGGACAACCAGTAGATTATATTGTTTTTCAAGGATTACACGAAGATAAAATAGAGAAAGTTATTTTTGTAGAAGTAAAAACAGGGCAAAGCAAATTAACAAAAAGAGAAAAAAGTTTGAAAGAAACTATTGAAAAAAAGCGTGTAGGGTGGAAGGAGATTAATATTGATACTGCTGATGAGCACACACCAGATAAAGAAATGGAAAATGAAGAAACAAGTATAAAAGATTTATATGAAAAAATAGACGAAAAAGTTTCGTCTGTAAAAAATAAATTGCCAAAATTAGATGATGATGAAAATACAAAAAAGGATTGCCATAAAAGGTTAAAAAATTAAGGAAAAATTTGTAAATGCATACGAACCTTGGGGGGATAAAGAGAATGATTTATTGAAAAAATTATATTCAGAAAAGAAATCTCTAAAATCTTAAAACGGCAACCAAGTGCAATTATCTCCCGATTAAAAAAGATTGAAAACGAAATTGAAAAAACATAGAACTAATTTTCCCAATCATCATTTTTATCTCTCATCAACAACACCAGCATCTGCTAAAAAGAAAACAGTTTCATTATCTGGTAAGTCCGGACTATCGATTAACTTTGCAACACGACAATCTTGTTTTCCTCTTCTCAAATACATTCTATATGTTGAAGCATGACCAACAATGTGCCCACCAATTGCTGTTGTCGGGTCACCAAACATTTGTGCAGGATTTGCCATAACCTGATTTGTAACATAAATCGCAAGGTTATGTTGCTCTGCTAATCTCATTAGATTATGAATATAACGATTTAATTTTTGTTGTCTATCCGCCAATTGACCCCTCCCTGCAAACTCTGCCCTAAAGTGTGCTGTTAAAGAATCGACAATCAAAAGTTTAATTGGTTCTCCTTCTTTTATCATTTCAGTAACTCTTTCTAAAAGCAAAATCTGATGATCTGAATTAAAAGCACGTGCAACAAAAATGTTTTTCAAAACTTTTTCAGGATTTGCACCCATTGCTTCTGCAATTTGTTTAATTCTTGCAGGTCTAAAAGTTCCTTCAGTATCTATAAAAACGCATTTCCCATTTACACCACCTTTTTCTAAAGGCAATTGCACATTAACAGCTAATGTAGAACCAAGTTGTGTTTTCCCAGAACCATATGCACCAAATGCTTCTGTAATTGCTCGACCTTGTATCCCCTTCCCACCCAAGAGTACATCTAAATTTTTACTTCCTGTAGTAATATAAACAACATTTTCTCTTTTTTTAGCATATTCTTCTCCTGTTTGAAAACCCAAATCCAAAATAGTTCTTGCAGCTTGAATAGCTTTCCGTGCAACAGCAACACTCACGCCTGCAGAATCACTAAGAACAGCAGGACTCATGACAGCTAAAGACATCATATCAAAAACACCTGCAGATTCAAGCTTTGCAGAAACAGCAGGCCCAATTCCAGGTAAATCAGTTAAAGCAGGTTCTCCAGTTTGTTCTTCTTCTTTTTTCTTAGGCATGTTAAATTCTTTTCAATCCTATTACTATAATATATTTAATTTTCTCATCTTTTACTCGTGCTTGTTGAGGACTCACATACCAACACGCAAGTTTATTCACTTTAAGCAAGTTCTCCTCTAAAAGCCTTGTGCTCAATTCATTCAAAAGTCCATATGAAGTATATTTGCTTAAATCCTTTATTAAAATAGGATCTCCTATAGGGTCATAACCAGAATCTCGAAGAAATTCAAAAGAGGGATTTATAATCATCCTTAACTCAATAGATTTCATATGCTGTGCTAATCTTTTACTGATGCTCATAGAAATCCAAATCAATCTCTATTTATAAAGATTGTTCAATTTTTAGATATAGTTTATAGAATATAGTTTTTTAAAATTAAAACTTATTCAACAACTTCATCACTAACAATTATTTGAGTTTTATTAAGTTCTATTTCTTTAATAAAAACACCTTTAATCCAATCAAAGAATTTTCTTAACCAATTATAATCTCCACATTGTTCTTCTTCACATGAATTGCTTAAGCACTCAAAATCTTCAACACATGTAACATTTATTTCTTTTTGAACGCTCCAACCTTCTTCTGTGCAATAACTATTATTTTTTCTTTTATCTACCTTATAACACTTTTCATCAAAAACGCAACCTGAACATTCAGATTCATTAAAGTCTCCTCCAACAATTCCTCCAGTAAGTTCTCCTAAAGATTCTAAGTTCTTTTGTTCTTCAGAATTTTCTGCTTCTTCATTAGGTGTAACTTGTGCAGATTCCATTTCTGCAATTATTTGCTCAACTGTTTTTTCTGTAGATTCTGTTGTAGTTGTTGTGGTTTCCTCAGTAGTAGTTTCTTCGGCAGTAGTTTCCTCTTCTTCACAAGATTGGCTAACTAAAGGTTTATCTTCTTCTGTTCCACATTCATTTGTATCTGTGCAAGTTCTTGTTTGAGAAGTTCCTGAACAATCAGCCCAACCACCACAATTCCATTCTTCTGTGCAAGTTTCTACAATCAATTCACAAGAATTTGTTTCGCACGAATAACCTTCTTCACAAGTTCCGCATAAAATTTCTTCTCCACAAATAGTTTGAGTTTCACATTCATATTCTAAACTTTCACAAGTATCATTACAAACTTCTCCTGTACATTGTCCTCCAACCACCACATCTTCGCAAGTTTCTTCTTCGGTGCACACTTCTTCAACACAAGAAGAAAAACTAATACAATCTCCTTGAGTTCCATTAATATCTTCATATTCTAAACAAGGTTCACAATCAGAAGTTTCATTTACACAAACATTTTCAGTTGTGCAATTTTCTTCTGTTAAATTTTCCCAAACATACTCTGCACTAACACAATCTTCTTCAGAAGCATATTCTCCTAAAATAGCATGCCCAGTCAAATGTAAATTACTTGTGGAAGATGCCAAAATAAATAACATGAAGAACCCAACTAAGACCAATCCAATCAAAACAGGGAATTCCTCTTTTTTCATTTTATCTTAACGAAATAATATTTTATAAATCTGACGCTTTTTCCAAATCTATTATAAGTGCATCTAAATCCACTTCTTTTGCATCATCAACAACAAATTCGGGATTATTGAAAAATTTATTATTCCGAATATTTCCTGAAAAAATCATTTCCTTTCCTAAAAGATTTTGTTTTTGCTTTAAAACTTCTTCTGCATCTTCTAAATTTGTAAAACCAATTTTAGAAAGTTGCTCATGAAATAAAACAGAACGAATTGTCTCGGTTCCATCGTCTAAAACTAAATTAATCAATGCTCTTTTTTCTGGAATAACTTTCCCATGTTCAACACAAATGTGATTTTCTCCTTCAGGATTTGCTTTCTTTTTACATTCTGGACAAACATAAAAAAACCTTGGCTCAAAAGATTGAACAACAAAAGCCCTTGTGCTCACAGAATCTTGCAATCTGAATTCAACTATTTTTTTTTCTTTAATAATTTTTTCTGTTTTAACATCTTCTAAAACTTCCTTGCTTAATTTAAATTCTGAAAAACTTCCAAGATGAATTTCATTATCCCTCATACTAGCATTTACAATTTCCACAACACTATCTTGTTTAATTTCGTTGTTTTCAATTAAAGCAATATGGTTTACATCCCAAAGAACAACACGAACATTTGAAGTATCGTCAGCAAGCACAAAATTTACAACTTTCCCTTCTTTTTCATTTTTTGTAAAACTTCGAACAGGAAACAATTGAATAATTTTACCAATCACATTTACTTTTCTCATTCCAGAAAGCAATTCATTTATTTTTAATTTTTCTTGTTCAAAAGAAATTCCCAATTCAACAGCAACAACCTGTGCAGCACCTTCCTTACTAATTAAACCAGCAAGCTTTGCTCTTTTTGCTTCAACCATTCTTTCTAATTCCTCTCTTTCTAAACCAGAAGTTCGAGAAATCCTATCTAAAATTTTTTCATAATTTCCTTCAGCCATTTATGAAAAAAGCCCTTACCATTTTTAAGTATTTGTGTGCTCAACCTATAGAAAAATTAATAAAAAATGCCAAAAATGCAAAAATTCCCATCAAAAGAATCAAAAACAATAAGAGCCCCCAAAACCAATGAATTGATTTAGTTTTATCTTTATTATAAACAACAAAATAATAAATTAAAGAACCAATAATTCCTGTAAGAATAATTACTAAAACCCACACAATTTTATCGTTAGAATTTTTAAATTTTCTTGTTGCAGAATCAACAAGCATCATTATCCAAAATATAGAAAACAAAATTCCAATTAAGACTAATGGTAAAAGAGTAAAAAAATATCCAAGATAAACAACCATTCATTAAATAAGAATTCTTTCTTTAAAAAGTTTCCTTAAAATTGGATAACAACCCTTCAAAAAACTTATAAACTCTTTTTCTCAACCTAAAATATGGGAACTGCTTTAATAAAAATAAAATTAATGCCAACTTCACCTGAAGTAGATTTAGAAAAAATAAAAACAAATGCTCAAATAGTTGTTGAAGAAAAAGGCGGAAAAAAATGTGTTTTTGAAGAAGAACCAATCGCCTTTGGATTAACAGCAGTTATCCTTTTTTTTGAAATAGATGAAAGCCAAGAACTTGAACCAATTGAAGAAAATTTAAAAAAAATTGAAAATGTTAATTCTGCTCAAGTAATAGATATGCGAAGAGCTTTTGGATAAAATGTTACAAAAACAACAAATCGAACAAATTAAGAACCAACTTATTCAACAAATTAATGAAAATTTTCCTGAAGATAAAAAATCAACAGCAATTTCACAAATTCAAGAAATGAATGAAAGTGAACTTGAAAATTTTTTAAAACAAAACAAGTTAATTAAAAATTCTGGTCAACAAACAGAATGTGTTTTTTGTGCAATTGCTTCAGGAGCAATTCCGAGTAGAAAAATAAACGAAAAATCAGATGCAATAGCTGTTTTAGAAATAAATCCAATTTCAAAAGCACATGTTTTAATTATCCCAAAAAACCATTCAATAAAAAAAAATGATTTAATCAAAAGAACAAAAGAATTGCAAGAAGAAATTTCAAAAAAAATAAAAACAAAGTTTAAACCAAAAGAAATCCTTGTTGCTTCTACAAACTTATTTGGACACGAAATAATAAACATTATTCCTATTTACAAAGACGAAACAATTGATTCTAAAAAGTATAAGGCAGAAGAAAAAGAGCTTGAATTTGTTCAAGAAGCTCTTCTGGAAAAACCCAAACCCCAAGTAATTAAGAAACCTAAACCTAAAAAAGTCAAATCTGAAAAAATTTGGTTACCAAAAAGAATTCCTTAATTTAAAAATACAAATAAGTTTTCTAAAAATCCAAAAAATTCCACAGCAATAAATAAAACAAAGCTGATTAAAAAAGTTGGAACATAAGGAATTCCAGTTCGAATAAAAACAAAATCTTTTTTCTTTTTAATTAAATTTATTTGATTTTTTGCCAACCCATTCCAATTAGCTTCAATTGTTTTCTTTCCAATTTTCAAATTTTTATAAAGCCAATCTCCTTGTGTTAATTTTTCTGTTTTTATTTTTTTAACCATACAAACTTCGTCAACAGATTTTGCAAATAAATAAAAATAAGGTAAAATAAAAAACAAACATCCAAGAAGAAAAATCAAATTCTCCTTAAACCCAAAAGCCATTAAAATTAATCCAAAAATCATAAAAATATAAACAAACCTTCTAAAATCTCTTACTCTTTTCAAAAAATCTTTTTTAAAACTTTTAAAATTTTTCAGACAAAAATAAAAACTTGCAAGCAAACCATAAATTGCCCCAACAAACAAGAACAAAATAAAAAATAAAAATAAGCTATTTAAATTAGGAGAAAGATTACCAAATAAAAACAAAATTGAACCAAGTGCAGTCATAAGTTTTGCATCTCCTCCTGCAAATAATTTACTATAATATAATAAGTTTCCAATTAAGAAGAAAACTACCAAACCTAAAACACCAAAATACAAAAAGGAAAAATTGTTTTGCAAAAAGAAATTAAACAAAATTTGAAATTTCAGTTCTAAAAATAACAAAACAAACCCTATGCAAAAAATACCAATAAAACCCCAAACCTCGTTTTTGAATTTTTTAAAAGAAGCTTCAAAAAAAAGAACTATTACAAAAACAATAAAAGAGGTTATTAAAAAAACAAAAACAGTTCCTAAAATATTTTTACTTGAATCTTCAAACAAACCATAAAAAAACCTAAAACCTAAAGAAAAAATTATCAAAGAGAAATTAACCCAATTAGCAACTTCATGAGTTTTCAAATCTTGCAAAGTTGCAAACAAAACCCACAACAAACCCAAAACTAATAAAAAAATTATTTCATACATTTAAAATAATCAAAAACAATTAAGTTATTTTTGAGTTCTCCTTTTTCCACCAATTTTATAAGGATGCTTCTTTTTTTCTTTCCTTTTATCTTTTCGTTTATTTCTTGTTTCAAGATTTCCTCTTGCCATAATTTAAAATAGAAAAAGGAATTTAAATATTTAATGACAATTAATTAATACCTTTTAATCAAATTTTTATGTTAAAAAATTACTAACAATCAATAGTTGAACATTCACTTATCCCATAAGTTTCATAACCTGTTTCAGTTGCAAGTTGGTTGCAAGTTTTCATCACACTCTTTAAACCACCAGGAATCTTATCTGCTTTTAACTCTCTTTCTTTTGTACAGTAATCATAAATTGCTTGACTTGAACATGCAAGTTCGCATGAAGTAACAATTGTCTGAACATTATCTCCTCCCTTATTAACCCAAGGAGCTATTTCTTTCCAACCCATTGAAAATCCAAGAACTAAAATAACAAGTATAACAACACCTAAAATAATTAAAATTATCGCACTTGTGCTTAAACCTTGACCTCTTTTATTCATATTTAATTTAAGATTATTTTGTTTATAAAGTTTATGTTAAATCAAGGGACATACTTAACAGAAAAAACTAAAACATCTTTTTTAAAAAAACTTTGTTTAAACTCTTCCAAATTAACTTCTAAAAAATTTCCATTAAAAGAATTTTCTTCAAATTGAGAAGACGCTTTTTCAACTAAATTAATTCCTACAAAAAGATTTCTGGTTTGAATTGTCGAAGCAAAAAAACTAAGAAGTGCTAAACAGCAAATAACCACAACACCTAAAACCAAAATAGTAACTGGAATATCTCCTTTTTTATGCATTTTGTTTTCTCCATTCATCAATTATTTTTTTGTTCTCTTCTGAAGATAACCTATATGCTAATTCTGTTTTTGTTTTAAATAAATCAACATCTTCTCCTTCAGAACTTATTTTGAGGCTTTTTGTTGTTAAACTTTTCACTTTTGCAAAAGAAGAAGAAATAAAAATAAAAACAATTAAAACCACAATAATTATTAAAGTCGCAACTATCCACGTCATTGTTTCAGAAAGTTGGGCTTTTTTATTTAACATTTTTTTCAGATTTATCTATAACAGATAAAATTTTAATTAAATATAAATTTCCAGATTTGTCTAATGTAAAAAAGCTTTTTTCAAAACATTTTGAAATTTTTCCATAGTCTTTTGAAATAGAACAATCTGCTTTAAGATTTTTATTTCCCTGAACAACTTCAAAAAAAGAATTGCCTAAATCACTTCCTCTAAAAACATTTACTTGGGAAAAATATTGTAATTCATTTTCAGTTGAATTAAAGTTTAAGTCGCATTTTTCTAAAAAGTTATCTTCATTAATTAAAAAGTTTGCATTATCAAAAACTTCTTGTCTTAAATAACCCACGTCTGAAAAACAATCTCCAATTTTGTTTGTTAAAATTCCTGCCTCAACTTCTCGAACATCATATGGAGAATTATAAAACAAACTTACCATTGCAATTATCCCGCCAGCTACAATTATCAAAATCGCAAACCAATAAACTGAAATTATTTTATCTGTCATTTTGTATCAATTTTTAAAATATAAAATTCTTTATCAGGATAAGGAGTTCCAGCTTCAACATTATTAAAAAATGCATAAGAATAACTGCTATCTTTACTAAGTTTAACTGTAACAATATTCTCATTTACTTTTACAACATCTCCAAAATCAATTCCATTTTCATCTGAAATTTTCTTTGCTTTATCCATATTAATTTTCAAAGTCATTCCAGGTTCAGCAGAATCTATCAGCAATGCAACCTGTTTTGCATAGGATTCTTCCAACAGAATAATTCCGCTTCCTTGTTTAACCAAAAACAAAGCAAGAATACTAAGAAAAAGCAAATTCAAAATAATAAAAATAATATTTTCAACAAGAATGGTTCCTCTTTTTTTCATAAACAAAATAAACAAAAGATGTTAATAAAATTAACTATGCTGTTGTAATAATCTCTTGACAATTCAGGGCTTCAAATTTATCTGATTCTGCTTCAATAATTGTTGGTGCCATAAATTGATTGTTAATTCCGTCTCCTTCAACATTTATTGCCAAAATTTCTGGATAACTTAGTTGAGAAAAAACTCCCACCGCGGTAGTCCCACCAACGATTACTGCTCCTGCAATCCATCCAATAGGATTAGAAGACAGAACCCCTAATTTTATTAACCCAACAGCAAGCCCTTTCAATCCAATTGTTGCACCAACGCTTCCAGAACCCCATTTCCAAACCTCTTGGGGTTCGTTAACAATCCCCATAACCACAAAATATTGTTTTGAAAAATCAATTGTACCAAAGTTTATTTCTTGGCTTTGGTTTAATTTTAATTGTTTCTTAAATTCATTTAAATCCTTTGTTCCAAATAAATATTCAGAATATGTTTCCCCTTCTGTATAATTTTCATTTACTAAATAATTATAAAACAAATTTTGATTTAATTGCCCTAAAGAGAAAGCAGGAATTTTAGTCAAATTATCATCAAAAGAAATTTGTGAGCAAATAGAACAATAATTATTTCTGAATAAAGTTTTCCCAACATAATCTATCTTCCCTTCACCAAACATCCACCAGCAGTTTGCCATTTCATCTGCAAGAACTTTGTAAACATCTGAATCTGTTTTTACTTTTTTTATTTCAGGTTTTGTCATTGATTTACAAGAACCGTCTTTAGTAATGCAAATATATTTTCGAGAACAATCTAAAGGAACCGCGTCTTCTAGGACAACTGCACTTCCCCTCATAATAACAGAATTGTGACAAAGTTCAGATTCTGTTTCTTTTCCTAAATTCAATCTAAACAATAAAAATAAAATCACGACAAAACTTACAATTAAAATTATTAAAGTCACCAATTGTTGTGTTGTTAATTCTGCTTTTTTATTCATTATAAAACACCTACTTTTTTTAACATAAAATATAATGCACTTAACACAATTACAAAAAACACAACCCACATTAAATATTTTATTAAATTTTTAATATTCATTTTAATCTAACCACCACTCCATTTGTTTTATCTATTTCAATACTTGTTGCACCTGATTTTTCAATTTTAATTTCTCCAAAATTCTGCAAATTATCAACAATTAAACAAGCTCCCTCTTTATTACAATTTGTTAATTGGTTTTTTGGAAAAATAGATTTTGAACAAATACACAAACAATTTTTCCCAACACAAACATTTGGTTTTTGAACATTCACAAAACTAAGCAAATACCATCCTGCAGGATTTAACATTTCTACAGATTCTAAATTAATTTGATTATTTTTTACAACATCTGAAATTCTATAAATTGTTTCTTCAGCTTGAATTTTTTCTTTAGAATTTGCATTTGAAAAATAAAGTGCACTTAAAAAATAAACAAGAAAACCTAAACAAACTACTGCGACAATTATTTTCAAAGTTTCTTCTCCTAATAAAAAACCTTTTTTATCCATTTAAAATTCCTAAAAATAATTTACTTGTTTCATTTCCCACTATGTTATTGAAAAAATCAAAAATAGAATCTTTGAAAAAACTATAAATCCCAACCACTACTACTACAAAAACAATTACTCCAATAATTATTTTTATCAGTTGGCTTATTGTTAATTCAGACATTATCTTCCTCTAAACAAATTTTTAATTGAATCTATTAATGAAACTCCTTTTTCCTTAAGAAGCAAAATTGTTACCATTAAAATTGCAAGAACTGCAACAGCTATCATCAACCAAGGAAGATATTCTGAAATCACTGCTCTTTTTTTGCCCTTAGTAAATATTTTCCTAGAAAATATTTCGGGGTACGCCTGTAGTGTCATACATACAAAAAAGAAAAACTAATTAATAAATTTAACTAAAGCAAACCACCTAAGACAATTGAAGTTAATGCAAACAAAACAAGTGTTGCAATTAAAGCAGTTATAAAATAAAGCACAATTCCTTTTTTCAAATTCATTCCAATCTTATGCGTTTTCTCAAGTTTGTCTTCGCCAGAATCAATTGCAACAAGAGTTCCTGTTAAAATAAAGATTATCTGAATAATATAAATTCCAATAGAAATTTGTAAAAAGTAAGGAGGAATCATTTTAGTAACATCAAACAAATTCATAATCCCACTTACATTCCCTAAATTTGCAGCTTCTCCACCTAAACTTGCTAATTTTAATTTATTTAAAATCGCAGCAATCATTGAAGCTAAACCCACAACAACCCCTGAAAGCAAAGGAGCTAAAAAAGTCATATTACTTTTCATATCTGAAACAATTTCAGCAAGCATATCCTTTAATCTATCTGTAATTTTGTTTATATTTTTTATATACTCTGAAATACTCATCAAACTTGCTGCTGCAATTTTTAATCCTTTTTTTGCAGACTCAATCAAAACCCGCATACTTGTTGAAATCAAATCAGAAGGATAATAAATTAAAGCTCCACGACCTTTATCAAAAATAGCTTTATCAACACTCATCCCCATTTGTCGAATATTATAATTAACTCTTCTAAAGAAATCTTCAGTTATCAATCCTTTTGAAGATTCTGCAACTTTTCCAAATGAAAGCTCAGGAGGAGTTCCGTTACCAATCCTATTTCCAAGTTGAAACAAAGAAGTATTAAATTCTTTTTCTAATTGTTTTGTTTTTCCTCTTTCAAGAATTAAATTTTTTGTTCTTTCCTTATATGACATTGAAAAAAACAAAGCTAAACCCAATGGAAAAAACAGACTAAGAACCAAAGCACCTGTTCCAAAAGGTCCAACAATCCCTGTTCCTGTTTGCATAAATCCAAAAAAAGCTTCACTACTTGTACCTAACCCAAGTTGTGCAAAAGTAAAATCATTTTGTAATCCAAGCATTTGAGGAAGCGGGGTATATCCAAAAATTAAAGGCAAAAGACCAAGAATAAAAAAAGGTAAACAAATTAAAAATGCCTTATTGTATGGCTTCTTATTTGTATATTCTGCATAAAGAGGATTTTTTTCAAGCAAACTTGATTCTCCATAACCTCCAGGTCTTAACAACATAACTTTGTTTGTCAAATAAAAAACAAAAAAAGGAATAATTAAATTAAATAAAAGAAAAATATGAACAGGTTTAATAAAATCTCCAACCATTGCAGAAGCAAGAGGTAGCAAAGCTAAACCAAGAGTTGGCAATACAACACCCAGCATATAAACATTTGTTAAAGGACTTCGAACATTATGCGTAAACTTCAACATTTTATCATAAACCCCATCAAGAACAACTTGCAAAGATTTTTCAAGAGTATCAATTCTTCTGGAATTGCTTGGCTCAAATAAACTTGCTTCAATCAAATGAAAGGCCTCTATAAATTCAACAGAATAATCTCTCCAAGTTTCTAAATAATTATCTAAACTTTCTTTTATTGTTGAAAATTTCCCAACCTGAACATTGTAAAAAACTTTTTTAAAATCAAGCGAAAGCGGATATTGCAAATGTTGCGACGCAAAAGAAATTGCTTTTTCTAAATTCGGCGTGTGCCTCATGTAAACAACAATATACAAAATAGCAGGAACCATTTGCGACGAAGCTTTTAATCTCCATTTGTTTGCAAGACGGTCAGGATACCCATTAACAAAATAAAACAAAAACAAAGAAACTATAATCATTAAAAAGAAAAACAAAACAGGGAAAAATTCTAAACCTCCTTTAATCAAAGTTATTGCAATTGAAAAAAACAACCCAATCATAAAAACAACAACAAAACACATTATACTCAAAGTCAAAGCTTGCCATGGCTCAATTTCAAGATGAGAAATTTCTATTGCCCGCTTAACTCTTGCTTCATCTTTTGTAGAAGCTTTTAACTTAATTACATTTCCTAAACTTTTGCACCATCTTTCATATTTTGAAAACTCAGGAGCCATTTCTGCCTTAAACTTTCTATATGATTCACTATAATCACCTGAATTAATTTCTTGACCTTTCATTTGATTTTCAATTCTTGCACTATGTTTTCTAAGAATCTCGTCTACATTTGGTTTTTTATCTGGTTGCATTTTATTTTAGAACATCCTGAAATTTATTTCTATAAATTTTTATTTTTTCTTGATTTAGCTTTGAAATAAAATCAAAAATATTTGCATTAAACTCTTCAGTATTTTGAATTAACTCCTTCAAATTTTGTTTTTCAATTTCAAAATCAGGATAATATGTCTCTAACCTTTTAATCTTAAGTTTAGAAATAAAAGAATTATCAAGCCCAAAAAATTCCTTTAATAAAATTAAAGAAGCAGTATGAGTTTCGCTTTTGATTCCAACTCTAAATAAAAGAGCTAAAACAGAATAATAAGCACTAAAATAAGTTAATTGGGTTGTTTCTTTTAATTTCTTTATATTAAACAAGGTTTTCGCAGAAAACAAATAACTTTCAGAATCTCTCAAATAAGATTCTTTAATTTCCTCTGAAGGTTCAACTAATTCAAGTTTATTTTGTTTTTTAAGCAGTTTCAAAAAACTTATTTCTTTCATAAAAAAGTTCCACCCCTTTTATTATAACATGATTTTTTTCTATCTCCCTAATGAGTAAATTATCTTTATTATATTTTCCGATTTTAATGTTTAGTTTTGAATTTAAAATTTCTAAATCTTGTTTTATTTTTTTGTTTGGAGTTTCGATATAAATATCTATATCACTTCCTCTCTTTGCGATTCCTTTAGCATAAGAACCAAACAAAATTGAAAGAGAAATCTCTTTGTTTGCTTGGATTTTGTCTATAAGATTTCTCAAAGAAGGATATTTTTTTAATGTTTTAGTTAATTTATATTGTTCTGCCATAAAAACATTGGCTTTTGATTCAGAAGTTTTTTTTAAAAAATAAATCTTATTCTTCCCTTCCTCTTTAAAATCCAAAATATTTTCTTCAACAAGCCCCTTAATTTTTCTTGAAAGAGTCATTGGATTAATTTCCAACTTCCTTGATAATTCTCTAAGATGAAGATTTTGATTAAGTAGTTGCCCAACAATTTCCAATTTGTAACTATTTTGTTTCATATGTAACATTTATGTTACACTTGTTTATAAAATTTTTGATAGAGGATAATTATTGATAAATGTTTGGAGATTACACAAAAACAATTATTTTTTGTTTCTATTTTTGGGACAATATAATCTTTTAAGAAGCAAAAGAAGAACGAACAGAATAATCAAAGGAGAACTTCTTAAGAAAAATCCAAAAGGGTTATGTAAATTAAGAGAACTTAAAACAGTTATAAGGTAAAGCAAACAAACAAAAATAAAGAAAATCGAAATAGAAAAAAGACGAGTTTTATTCAACTTTTTTGTTTTGTTAAAAACTTTTCTTCCAAGGATTACAGAAAAGAAAAAAACTATAACATAGATAATAAAAAACACTAAAAATTCTCCCAAAAAATTATACATTGCCATCTCTTCCTTAAGAAAAAATTCTTTATAAAAGTTTCTACAATTTCTCCCTCTTCTTCAATTCTTCATTCAACCATTTCTTCCATTCAGGGAAAACAAATTCACTCAAAGGTAACCCAACTTCTTTTACAATTCCCTCTGAAATTTCATGAAAAACATTGTTTGACTGCCCATTAAATTCAGCTTCTAAAATATTATTATCTCCAATTTTTTCAGCAACATCAACAAGTTCTTTTTTTATTTTTGCTCTTAACAAAATATTATCATAAACAGCGTCCCAATTTCCAGCCCAACCTTTTATATTTGAAGCAATATTTTTTATTATTTCACTATCCCCATTCATCAAATCTTCTGTTGGTTCAAGTTCATCTTTTTCAACATTATATTTCATTAAATCAACAAAACCTTGTTCAAGCAAAGGGTCTTTTTCCCAATGTTTTCTAACTTCGGAAATCTGAACAACTCTTTTCCAAGAATGCAAACCATCTGCAGATTTTACAGGATTACAAACCACAATTATATCTGTTGCTTTAAACGATGTTGCAGGAACCCCTAAATCATTTACAACTCTATCAAAAACACCATAAGGAGATGCACCATGAATTGTTCCAGCAACAACATTTGCTAAAGCCCCAATACGCATTGCTTCATACAATGCTTTTGCCTCAACACTTCGAACTTCTCCAATTATTAAACAACTATCTCCTAAACGCAAACTTGTTCTAATTCCATCTTCAGCAGAAATCTCTGTTGTTGTTTTCAATAAAGCAGAACGAACTTTCATTCTCAAAATATCATATTTAAGTTTTCTCAAAGATTCAACAGGCAATTCTAAAGAATCTTCAATAACAATCACTCTAAATTTAGGAATTATTTCCTGCATTAAACTTCCTAATAAAGAGGTTTTACCAGAACTTCGTGTTCCTGCAACCAAAAGCGTTCTTGAACCATCAATTAAAAAACCCAACAATCCAGCTGCAAGAGGATTTATCATTTTATTTTGAATAAAAAGAGGAAGTGTCCAAGGGTCTTCTCTATGTCTACGAATTGAATAAGCCAAACCATCAGGAGATAAAGAAGGTTGAATAATTGCAATTCTTGCTCTAAGTTTTCCAATTTCTAATTGAGTATCTAAAATAGGATTTGCTTCATCCAGAGGACGACCAGAAATCATTCTAAATTTTGCTGCCCAAGAATCAACATCTTCCT
>Ga0265594_1000389_pt1 | contig 36667 bp, 29 predicted proteins | sample saktaG_11_FD_190147 | JGI IMG/M metagenome (GOLD analysis project Ga0265594, IMG submission 190147) | Saline water microbial communities from Sakinaw Lake, British Columbia, Canada - sak_2011_5_24_80m | ecosystem: Environmental > Aquatic > Non-marine Saline and Alkaline > Saline ... | reverse complement strand
CCACCGGGACAGGCAAGACCGAGGCCGCAGCCCTGCCCCTATTCCACAAGATCCTCCGGGACAAGTCCCGGTCCGGCGAGAGGGCGACGGGAAAAGACAAGAGAGGAAGCGGCGGCGGCCAGGGAAGGGGCGGAAGTGGTGCTGGGGAAACTGACGGCCAGAACCCCGGAATTCGCGCCGTCTACGTTACGCCCCTTCGGGCCCTCAACAGGGACATGCTCTCCCGGCTCCAGAGGTGGGGCGAGGAGCTTGGAATTTCCGTCGCCGTTCGGCACGGCGACACCACCCAGGCCGAGCGGCGCGCCCAGTCCCTGCGGCCTCCCGACATTCTCATCACGACACCGGAGACGCTCCAGGTGATGCTGACGGGTAAAAGGCTCCGCCAGAACCTGCGGGGCCTTTCGACCGTCGTCATCGACGAGGTCCACGAGCTTGCAGCATCAAAGCGCGGATCCCAGCTCGCCGTCGTCTTGGAGAGGGTGGTGGAGGTGGCCGGAGAGTTCCAGAGGATCGGCCTATCGGCCACCGTCGGCTCGCCAGAGGTGGTGGCCGAGTTTCTGGCGGGATCGAAAAGGAGGTGCAGGATCATCCAGGCCGACGTGGAGAGGGAGGCCAGGTTCAGGGTGATATCTCCCCGGCCGAAGGGCGGCGACTTTCTCCTTGCAAAAGAGCTTGAGTGCGACCCAAAGCTCGCAGCCCAGATCCGATGGATCAGAAGGGCCGTCAAAACTGAGAGGTGCCTCATCTTCGTCAACACCCGCCAGGCCGCAGAGGTGTTGGGGTCGAGCTTCCGACGTTTGGGGGAGAAAGTGGGGGTCCACCACGGGAGCCTCTCCAAAGAGGCTAGGATCGAGGCCGAGGAGGCCTTCAAGGCGGGCCGACTCCAGGGCCTGATCTGCACATCCTCGATGGAGCTTGGAATCGACATCGGCGACGTTGACCACGTCATCCAGTACAGCTCGCCGAGGGAGGTCTCGCGCCTCGTCCAGAGGGTGGGAAGGGCAGGCCACGGGATGGGGAGGGCGTCGGCGGGAACTATCATCGCTACCGGACCCGACGACGTCGCCGAGGCCGCGGCGATCGCCAGGAGGGCAAACTCCGGGGAGCTGGAGGAGACAAGGCCCCACGAGATGCCAAAAGACGTCCTCGCAAACCAGCTCACTGGTCTCGCCCTCGACTTCGGCGAGATCGCCCTATCAAGGTGTTTTGAGATCGTCACCAGGTCTCGCCCATTCCGCGACCTATCCTTCGCTGAGCTGGAGGAGGTCGCCCGCGAGATCGCCGATCACTGGCTCGTATCTTTCGATGGAGAGGTCCTTCGACGGAAGCGAAAGTCCTGGCAGTACTACTACCAGAACCTCTCGATGATCCCGGACGAGAAGAGGTACAGGATCTTCGACGTCGTCGGAAGAAAGCCCGTCGGAACCCTGGACGAGGCCTTCGTCGTCAACTTCGCAGAGCCGGGGGCCACCTTCGTCGCCAGGGGCGAGATGTGGGAGATCGTGGAGATCGTCGACGAGGAGGACGAGATCAAGGTGGCCCCGATCCAGAGGGGCGGCGAGATCCCCTCCTGGTCGGGTGAGGAGATCCCCGTCCCCTGGGAGGTGGCCCAGGAGGTGGGGGAGATCAGGGCCAAGGTGGCCCGATCCCTGGAGGGAGGAGGTGGAGGAGGAGACGGGGCCGGGGATGGCGAGGGCGGCAGAGGCGAGGCTGCGGCCGTAGCCCTCCTGACGGAGATGTACCCTGCAGACGAGGAGGCTGCCTCGGTCTTCGTGAATATGATAAGGTCCCAGCTGAAGGCTCGCCTGCCCCTGCCCGACCACAAAACGATCGTCGTCGAGGGGGACGGGACCTACCTGACCGCGAACGCCTGCCTCGGCCACCAGGTCAACGAGACCCTGGGCAGGGTCATAACCGCGCTCCTCTCGGCGAGGCTCGGAAGCAGTGTCGCCCTGGACGTCGACCCCTACAGGATCGGCCTTGAGACGCCGAAGACGATCATGGCAGAGGAAGTGGCAGCCCTTCTCAGGGAGACGGATCCGGATCACATTGGCCCGATCCTGGAGAAGACCCTCAAGAACACGTCCTTATTCACCTGGAGGATGGTCCACGTGGCTCGGAAGTTCGGGGCGCTCCGGCGGGACATCGACCGTCAGATGGTGAGCTTGAAACGGGTCCTGGGCCTCTTTGTGGACGGCGTCATCGGCCAGGAGGCGATGCGTGAGGTCTTCCACGACCGTCTCGACGTCGAGAGGGCAAAGGAGGTTCTGCAGTCGGTTGGGTCGGCCGAGATCTCCATCCTAACATCCCATTCGAGCCCGATAGGGGCCGAGGGGAGACGTGGCGGAAGGGACGTGACGAGTCCGGAGCGGGCCGACGGAGCCGTGATCGAGCTTCTCAAAGATCGGATCATGAACGACCGGGTGATCCTGTTCTGCGTGAACTGCAAGAAGTGGAAGTCCCTGCGGATGGTCAAGAACGTACCCCAGGTTCCTGAGTGCCCAATCTGCGGCTCGAGGATGGTGGCGGCCCTCAAGCCCTGGGAGGAGGAAGAGATCAAGGTCGTCAAAAAGCCTGAGGAGTCGAAGACCCCGGAGGATCGGCGAAGGACGAAGAGGGTCTACAGGAACGCAAACCTCGTATTGACCTACGGCAAGACCGCGGCCGTTACCCTCGCAAGCCGGGGCCTGGGCCCAGAGACGGCGGCAAGACTCATGCGAAACCTCCGCCGGGACGAGGAGGACTTCTACCGGGACATTCTGAAGGCGGAACGCGAGTACGCCAGAACGAAGCGGTTCTGGACCTGACGGCCCCAAAATTTAAGGTCTCCGAAGGTCTAGCCATCTCTCATGAGTTTTGATCTCTTCCCAGCGGTCGACCTTCGCGGCGGAAAATGCGTACAGCTCGTCCAGGGAGTTCCGGGCTCGGAGGTCGTATCCCTCGACGACCCCCTGGCCCAGGCGCTCCGCTGGGTCGAGATGGGCTCGTCAACCCTGCACATAATCGACCTGGACGGGGCGATCCAGGGCGTTCGGATCAACGGACCGATCCTTCAGAAGATCGTCGAGACCCTGGACCTATTCGTCCAGGTGGGCGGCGGCATCAGGACCCGACTGGATGCAGAATCTCTCCTCAATCTCGGAGTCGACAGGGTGATACTGGGGACCGCGGCCCTGGCCCGGCCCGAGATGGTGACGGAGCTTGCGGGCGACTTCGGGTCCGAGAGGGTGATGGTGGCCCTGGACGTGAGAAAAGGAAAGGTCACCACAGAGGGCTGGCAGAGGGACCTTGAGAAGGGCGCCATAGAGCTTGGCCACCTATTCCAGGAGCGGGAAGCGGGATCAATCCTATTCACCAACATCGACACCGAGGGGCAGGTCAGGGGGATCGATCCCGAGCCGACCCGAAGGCTCGTCGAGGCGGTCGATATCCCTGTGGTGGCCGCCGGAGGCGTTTCGACCGTAGAGGACGTCCTCGTCCTGAGAGACGCGGGTGCTGCCGGGGCCGTCGTCGGGACCGCGATATACACGGGAAAGCTCGACTTCAGGGAGGCACTTTTGGCCCTCCGGTCCTGATCTGGAGCTTCATGGAGGGTTCGTGGAGGGTCCATGTGGACTTGTCGAGGGTTTGTGGAGGATGCGTATAGGTGATGTTATGAGGAAGGGGAATGGAGGATCTGAAGTCGGGGGCGCGAGGGCCAGAGTTGAGCTGAATCTGGAAGGAAAGGGCAAGGTGGATCTCGATTCCGGATCGGGGTTTCTCGACCACATGCTTCAAGCCCTGGCGAGGATGAGCGAGATCGATCTATTGGCGAAGGCCGATGGAGGGCTCTCGCCCCAGAGGACAAGAGCCCTGGGCCTCGCCCTGGGTAAGGCCCTGGCCACGGCCCTCGGAGACAAGCGGGGAATAAAACGGTACGGCTGGGCCGCAGTCCCCATGGACGAGGCCCTGGCCCAGGCGGCCCTGGACCTGAGCGGCAGGCCTTATCTCGTGATGAAGGGCGAGTTCAAAAACGAGATCATCGGAGATTCGGCGTCCCAAGATGTCAAGACGATCCTTGAGGCCATGGCAGAGGAGGCCCGTCTCACCCTGAACGTGAAGTTCGAGGGCGAAAACGACCACCACAAGGCCGAGAGCATCTTCAAGGCCCTGGGCCTCGCCCTGAAAGAGGCGAAAAGGGTCGAGGGGACCGAGGTCCTCAGCACCAAGGGCGTCCTATGATATTGATTTTTCACTCGAACTCGATGGTTCCCGGGGGCTTGGGCGTCAGGTCGTAGACGACCCTCGACACCTCCGGGATCTGCCCTGTGATCCTGTGGGATATCCGCCTCAAAACGTCCCAGGGGAGCTCCAGAACGTCGGCGGTCATGGCGTCTCTCGAGGATACCGCCCTCACCGCGACGACGTAGCCGTAGGCCCTGATGTCGCCCTTGACCCCGGTCGCCTTTCCCAGGACCGCGGCGAAGGCCTGCCAGGGCAGAAAGCTCTTCAGCTCCTCTTCGACGATGGCGTTGGCGGCCCTCACGACCTCGAGCTTCTCCCGCGTAACCTCGCCGAGGATCCTGACGGATAAGCCGGGGCCTGGGTAGGGCATCCGCTCGCATATCTCGGTGGGCATAGATAGGCCCCTGGCGACATCCCTGACCTCGTCCTTGTAAAGGTCGCGTAGAGGCTCTATGATCCCCTTGAACTCCATTTTGAGGGGAAGGCCGCCGACGTTGTGGTGGGACTTGATCCCGCCCTCGGACTCGATCCGATCGGGGTATATGGTCCCCTGGATCAGGTACTCGGCGCCGACGTTTCTAGCCTCCTCCTCGAATACCCGGATGAAAGTCTCGCCCACGACCTTCCTCTTCTCCTCGGGATCGGTAACGCCCTCAAGGGCACCCAGGAACCTGTCCTCGGCATGGACCGTGATAAGATTGAAGTCTGAGAACATTTCGGTTATCTTCTTCGACTCGTTCAGCCGCATGAGCCCGCTGTCCACGTAAACCGGGAGCAGTCGGTCTCCGATCGCCTCGCGGGCCAGAAAGGCGCAGACCGAGCTGTCCACGCCCCCTGATAGGCCGATGATCGCTCTTCCCTCCACCTGGCGGCGAATCTCTGCTATGGCTTCATCGATAAACTTGGGGACGTTCAGACCCATAAAGATCTGAGGCCGGTTTCGAGAATAATAGGCTTGCGGTTATCGCAAGCCGCGATTTCAGATGAGCCCAACGTGAACCGTACATGAAAAATAATCATTTAAAGGAGCGGGTGGTAGGTTCTCTCAGCGGGAAGGGGAGTGGGAAACTACAGATCGCCAGACCTCCTATTGAGATGAGAGGGCATCTCCCTCCGCCCTCTCATCCGTCGTCCCTTTTGCTCTTTTGGTGATCTGCCTTCCTGCATATTCATTTATACACCTCGCTGCCGCTTCTGAGGGAATAGCTCCCCTCAAAGACGCTCGTCAAAAGGGCGTCTCTCTCTTTGGTGTGGCTTTCGATCTCGTATATCGCCATCCCGCTGAAGTTAGACTCGGAATCGAGGATGAGCCTGGTGCTCCGGACCTCGGCTTGGCCCGTGCAGTTCAGCCGGTCGGCGTAAAAGTACTGCTCCCTTATGATCGAGCCCCTCTTCTCGTCCATGCAGAGGTGGCTTGCATACCAGCTCGAGTTGTAGTCGAGGGCGCGACCAAAAGAGAGGTTGAGGACCGAAGGGGCCTGGACGGCGTCAAACTCCCTTCCCATCCTCATCCGGCTGGACCTGTAGCTCAAGACCTCCTCGGAATCGTAGCTTCCAGAGCCGTGCTCCGAGAAGCTGAGGGTGGTCCCGACGACCGGCCTCACCGGCGTCTCGACCCTCCCCCTCCTCTCGAACTGGTCGCAGGATATCCTGACCTGGTTGATTATCAGGTGGGGGCTCCTCTCGGTCGTAAACCTCCGCCTGACGGAGACAAAGCCGTTCCCCGAGACGCGCCCGTTCACGTCTGCGACGAAGTTCTGCTTCACCATCTTCATCACCAGGACGATCTGGCCGTAGCAGCCCGGAGAAACGTTCCCGATCGTCCAGACGTTCTTAGTCCCCGGGTCTGGCGGCGGGTCTGCCGACAGCAGCGTCATCCTGGGGTCGTAATCCTCCACGATCACGAAGTTGGTCAGGGGCACAGTCATATCGTTTCCGTAGGTTATGGTGTAGGTGATCTTGCCGCCCTGGCTTATCCTTCTGGGCTTGCCTTTTTTCGTCTCCTGATCCTCGAAAGGCTCAAAGCTCAAAGTATAACCACCAAGTTTCAAGTAGTCGATGAGGCAAGAGCCACCAGTATCGCCCATTCCATACAGAGTTATCCAGATCCTCACAACGCCGGCACTGCCGAAATGATCCTGACATCCAGCCAAATCGCCGATTTCGTCTTTGTTCCTGTCCGCGTATACGAACCGGGAATCAAAGGCGTTGAGTTCTGACCATTCAGATTCAGACGAGTTAATTTCGTCCCAAATTTTTGCTCTGGACTTGATCCAGTTATCTCCAGCAGATTTCTTGCTTGTGTACTTTCCATCACCGTTGACGTCGAGATATAATCTGATCTCAATATCTCCAGCACCATTGAGGGGAAGCATCTGCATGCAGAAATCGTCCACTTCTTCTAGTGGTAGAGGATCGTCCAGATATATCATAAGGCGGATATATTTTTTGATCTCTTCAACAGACAGCGTAACAGAGTGTGGACCGTGAAAGGCATTTTCAGTTGAAGTCGTGGCGATGCCGTATTTGGATTTCCCAAGACCGTAGTCTATGCCTGGAGAGCCGACGGCTACGATAAGATTGGAGTAAAGCAGCAGAACCGCGACGAAGATCGCCAGAAGTCTCATCCATCTAAGACTAAGCCAACTATAGTATAAAAAAACATTTGTTTGATAGAATCGTGGTAATTATCTTTTTTTGTAAATATCCCCCACCTCGCCCGGCCTTGCAAACTTCGCCCCTCCGGGCGTCTACATGAGATTCACAGGCGGTTCACATAACTTTTTAAGACCAAAAAGCGACTAACAGGGGCCCAATATGAAAAATAGGTATTTAAATTTGCCTAACCAGGCTTCGAGTGGTGGAAAGGTTTGCTGTGAATGAAATAAGACATCGTAGGTGATTTGAGCATGGTTGGGGGGTTGGTTACGACAAAACTGGGGGAGGAGTCCCTGATGAGGTTCTCAAAGGAAGCGTTCGTCAAGGAGAACCTTCCTTACATAATGGGGACCATTTCTTTGCTGGCGATTATCCTGGCGACGGCGGTATCATCCGCCACCGCCGCGGGGACCGTGACGTTTCAGACCTCGGGCTCCGGCATGGGCCATTCATCTTTCGTATGGTCCGATATGCCGGTGCCTGGGCCTGATGGTGCATATTACTATCATGATAGGATCTGCTACGACTTCTGGCCGGAGGAGCCGCCCGCGGGCGACGGCCTCTGGACGTCCAGCGCCAGGTGGAGCACCCGATACAACCGAGGCTGGTACAACCAGCACCCGGTGGCGACCGACCTTTCCCCGGGCAGATCGGGCCCTGAGGTTGCAGGATCTTCCGTGACCTGGACCGCCAGGGCGACAGACCCCGACGGGGACGCCCTTCTCTACAAGTTCTGGCTGAAGGGGCCGTCCACCAGCTGGGCCTGGCGGGAGATGACCGGATGGACCGCCAGCAACCGATGGACCTGGAGTACCACTCTCTCCGACGTTGGGACCAGCCAGATCTGCGTCAGCGTCAAGGACGGATACCACGCGGGGCCCGACGGGTCGAACAGCTACCTGATCAGAGACTACACCGTAACTCTCCCAAGGGCGAACGAGCCGCCCACGGCATCGGAGCTCAGTCAAAGCCCAGCGGGCCCCCAGAATACAGGGTCTTCCGTGACGTGGACCGCCAGGGCGAGGGACCCCGAGGGGGACCAGATATACTACCGATTCTGGCTAAAGGGCCCCTCGACGGGGAACGGCTGGAAGGACGTGACCGGTTGGACCGCCAGCAACCGATGGACGTGGCAGACGACTCCATCGGACGTAGGGGCAAATCAGGTGAACGTCTGGATAAGGGACGGAAAGCACGCGGGATCCGACGGCTGGGACAGCTACCAGGTGAGAGACTTTACGGTGATCGGCTACGCCCCGGCGACAAACCAGCCGCCTACAGCCTTGGGACTTGCGCCAAACAAGGAAGGTCCCAGGAAGGCCGGGATGAAGATCAAGTGGACCGCCGACGCTCGCGATCCTGAGGGTGACCAGGTCTACTATCGATTCTGGCTGAAGGGACCATCGACAGTGAACGCATGGAAGGACATGACAGGATGGACTACGAGCAACCAGTGGACCTGGCAGACAACCACATCGGACGTCGGGACAAGCCAGGTGAACGTCTGGATCAGAGATGGAAAGCACGCGGGACCTGAGAGCTGGGACAGCTACCAGGTGAGAGACTTCACCATAACCTGGTGAGATTGCAGAACCGGAGCGATCGGCCGGTTCAGCCGATTATGCTCCGAAATTGATGATGATGATAAAACAACTCCGTCTGAGAAGTCGGGACTGAAGGGAAACCGACGCCGGGAGGATCTTCTCCTCCCGGCCTCAAGATGATGATGATGATCTCCCCAAAGGGAGGGGAGGATAATTGAAGGGGGTGTTGGGAGGGGCATTTCCTCTCCCAATTTTCACCATTCAAAGATCGATCATCCGATCCAGCAGGATCCCTGCCTCTTTTGCATCAGATCAAGAACGTCGCAGAGCTTCGTTGCTGCGGCCCGGACCGTTTCAAGGCCAGCCTCGTCTTCTTGTGCAGGCTCTACGGCGATTCCTCCGAAGTGATTGTCGTCGCCGACGACCACCATACCGTGGATGTGCATCCAGGTCTGGATCGCTTCGATCGTCTTCTCCTGGCCCCCGTTCCTGGACCGTCCTACGGCGATGGCACAGCCCGCCTTGTTCTTCAAAACGAAGCCTTGCCTTCTCAAGAGAAGGGTCCTGTCGAAGACCGCCTTGAGCTGGCCGGTGACGTTGCCGAAGCGGACCGGGGATGCGACGATTATCCCCGAGGCAGCCGCCAGCGTCTCGCGGACGCGGGCCATGTCGTCATCGATGGGACAGGGCCTATTCCGGCCGCACTCGCCGCAGTCAGTGCAAAACCCCACTTCAAGCTCGGAAGAGAGAAGCCTCTCGGTCCTGAAGCCCCGCTCGGTTGCGATCCTCAAAGCCTGGTCGAGGAGGTGCTCGGCGTTTCCCCCTCGTTTTGGACTGCCAGATATGCCCACAATCGTAAAAATCTCCCTCCATAAAATTCGCCCAATCGGCGAGATTTGGTCTGACTCAGAGCTTGGATCCGGGGCTTATTACGTTTTTCTGAGCCGAACTGATCACAAGATTTATGATATGAGAGCAACAACCCGGAAGGAGGGGACGAGATGCGCATCGAAATTACAGCACTTTTGGACCAGGACGTCTACACCCAGAAGGGAATCTTCGTCGGTAGGGTCGACGACGTGGTGCTCGATCCGGATGTGGGCGAGGTGAGCGGCCTTGCTCTCGGAAACGTGAACAAGTCCTTCCTCGACCTCAAGGGGAGGGGGATAATAATACCCTACAAGGGCGTCACCGCCGTCGGAGACATCATAATCACCAAGCATTTCGGCACCATGCCTTACAGCGATGACAAGAAAGGCTGACGGCCGGGAGGTCTACGCCGACCTCAGGGTCCGCGCCCCGCTGGTGGTGAGGGCCGACGGCAGGGGATTTGGAAAGCTCCTCAAGGAGGCGAAAAAGCCCTACGACCTTGATTTCGCAAGGGCGATGGCGAGGGCCGCAAGGGCGTTCGTCGAGGAGTCGGGCCTCGCTCCCTCTCTCGCCTTCACCTTCTCCGACGAGATCAACCTCCTCTTCCCGAAGGCACCTTTCAACGGCCGCCTCGAGAAGATCGACTCGGTGGTGGCGGGGTCCCTCTCGGGCCTGCTCTCCCTCAACCTCTCAAAGGCCGTCTCCATGGACGCAAGGTCGATCCCCCTCTGCCCCGAAGAGGTCGGTGACTACTTTGTCGGAAGGCAGGACGAGGCCTGGAGAAACCACGTCTTTTCCTACGGGTTTTACGCCTTGATCGATGACGGCCTCGCCCCCGACCGGGCGATGGGACGCCTCCGGGGGATGAAGGAGGCCGAGATCCACGAGATGCTCTTTCAAAGGGGCACAAACCTTGCCAAGAGCCCGGCCTGGCAGAGGCGAGGCATCCTGATCCGCCGGGAGGGCCCGATGGCAGAGGAAGAAGCGGAAGCGGGCGAGGGCGGCGAAGAGAGGGTTGGAAAGGAAAAGGTGAGGGGCAGAAGGAAGAGGATCGCCGAGGACTGGGAGCCACCCCTCTTTCGGTCGGAGGAGGGCAGGAGCCTTCTCGATGGGACGATTCGTAATTTTTAGGAGCTGAAAAATGAAGTTCTTGGACAATGGAGAGGAAGAGGCGAAAAAGGAGACGGCAAAGCCCAAAACCAAGCAGTTCATCCCTCGGGCCGTGGGCCAGAAGGTGACGATCAGGCTGATGGACGGAAGACCCCTGATAGCAAAACTTGAGTCACACAACAACTACGAGCTGCTCCTGGACGTCGGGAAGGGAAAGAAGATCATCGTCTTCAAGCACGCCATCGGCACCATGGAGTACGAGGCCCAGGAAGAGGGTCGGTGAACGGCCTTATCGGGGGCTATTGGTTGGCGTTCCGTGGGGGTTGGCCCATTGGCGAATGAGGAGCATCTCCGGATTCTCAGTGAGGGGGTGGACGTCTGGGATCGATGGAGGGAAGCTAATCCAGAGATAATCCCAGACTTAGATGGGGCTGACTTGAAGGGGAAAACCTTAAGCGGGGCTAACCTGGAAAAGGCTAACCTGAACAGAGCAGAATTGCGTGCAGCTAAATTGATTCAGGCTAATTTGGTTGGGGCTAAACTGACTGGGGCTGACCTGACCAGAGCTTCACTGACTATAGCCAGTCTGGATGGGGCTGACCTGGTTGGAGCTAATCTGACTAGGGCTAAACTGATTCGAGCTTACCTGATTGAGGCTAAATTGGGTGGGGCTAAACTGACTGGGGCTGACCTGGACGGAGCTGACCTGAGCAGGGCTAAACTGAATGAAGCTGACCTGACTCGTGCCAATTTAGTTGAGACAAAAATTGCGGACGCTGTACTTACAAATTGTAAGGTATATGGGATTTCTGTCTGGAGATTAGATGGCATACCCAAAGACCAATCCAATCTTATCATCACTCGTAATGATGAGCCGATCATTACCGTAGATAATCTCGAAGTTGCTCAGTTCATATATCTGCTACTTCACAACCCAAGGATACGAGACGTGATCGACACAATAGCCAAAAAGGCGGTGCTCATTCTGGGAAGTTTCAAAGAAGAACGAAAAACAGTCTTGGACGCCATCCGGGAAGAACTGAGAAGGCGCGACTATCTGCCCATTATGTTCGATTTCGAGAAACCGGCCCGCCGAAATACAGCCGAAACGGTTTCTACTCTGGCCCACATATCCAAGTTTATCATTGCAGATATCACAGATGCGAAGAGCATTCCTGCAGAACTAGAGCGTATCGTTCCCAAGCTTCCATCTGTTCCGGTTCAGCCTCTGATTCTTAGCTCAGAAGAAGAATACGGAATGTTCGACAGCATCAAATGTTCCAACCAAGTACTGGAAACGTACCGATACGACAACCAAGAAATGCTCCTCGCAAACCTCAAAGAGTGTGTTATAGATCCTGCCGAAGAGAAGTTAAGAGAATTGTTTCCACTAGCGGCGAAAGAATAGCATCCGACGTTTTTACCATTTCTGAGATTGCCGAAGCCGCCTTCCGAGAGCCCCCGGAATCTCGGACCACTCGATCTCGTGCTCGCCCTCGCTGTCGTGGACTACGCATTTGCCGTGAGGCGAGGGTTCGCCCCTCTCGAAGTCCTCGTACCTTCGGACAAGATCGATCGCCTCTTTGATCTCGACGATCTGCCTTCTTTTGAGAAGCTCGGCGAGCCTTTTGGATTCCTCGAGGCCGATCGGGCCTCCGAGCCCCCGGCACTCGGACCAGCGTAGACGGCCATCCTCCAGGTAAAAGGGGTAGGTTTTGCAGAGAAGGGGCCTCGCCTCGTAGATCCTGCACCCTTCTTCCGAGTGATACTTGCAGTCCCGGCCAGCTTTTGCAAGACGCCACTCCAGAGTGTGAAAGTTCCCCTCAGAGTCCCACTCGCCCTCCGGGGGTGGCTCGGCCACCTCCAGCCAGCCTTCGCCGCCCGCCTCGACCATGATCTTCCTGATCTCGAAGGGGAAGAGAGCGACGCTGTTCTCCTCGCCCCGGCAGCAGTCGCCACACCGCCTGCACCGAAAGCCGATCCGCATTATCTCGCGGGCGATGGTCCCTGCGAATAAGCTCTCAGCCCTTTCCAGCTGAAGCTTTAGGTCCGCCAGCATCTCCTCGATGCCGGAAGGGTCGACTGGCCCGCCTATCCCCGACATACTTCAAGGAAATTTTCTAGAAGCTGAGTGCCGCCCTCGGTATGGACAACCTCAGGATGCCACTGGACTCCGTAAAGGGGCCGTTCAAGGTGCCTCATCGCCTCGATCTCGCAAACCTCAGACCTCGCCAGAACCTGAAAGTCCGGTGGGAGCAACACCACCTGGTCGGCGTGAGAGGCCCAGGTCTTGATCTTCGGAGGGAGGCCCTTCAGTATCTCGTCCTCCTCCAGCACCTCGACATCGACCTCGGCGTACCCGCCGATGGCGCCCTTCTCGACCTTTCCCCCGAAGGTCTCGGCCATCACCTGGAGGCCGAGGCAGATGCCGAGGATCGGTATGTCAAGCTTCGTCAGGTACTCAGAGCAGTTTCCGGCCCGCTCCAGGGTGGGGCCTCCGCCTAGGATCAGGCCGTCGGCCTCGATCTCCTCTGCCGGAGTCTGGTTGGAGATCATCCTCGCGGAGACGAGGTCCCTTACGCTTCGGTGGATCAGGTGGTTGAACTGACCATAGTTGTTTACTACCAGCACTAACATTCTCGCCTCGACTTCCTCGACTTATATTTGCCTTCGGATTTCAGATGATAGATGATAAACCTTACATCTCGTCCAGAACAGATCGATCGAACAGATCGCTCCGAACGGATCGTTCAAAAGGGATCGGTCGGAATTGATCAGACCAGCTTTCCGATATCTTCCGGACCCTCAAGGACGGTGAACCCGGGGATCGCCCTCAGCCGCTCGATGTTCTCCTTGTCCAGGGGTCTCGTCGTGACGGAGATCGTCGCCTTCCTTATGGCGCCGTAGGGGCATAGATCCCTGCAGATCCCGCAGCCGTCGCACCTCACCAGATCGATCTGCTCCTCGATGGCCCTCTTTGGACAGGCCTCTTTTGGCTCGCAGACCTCGCACCGCCTGCACAGATCCCTGTCGATGGTATAAGGGGGCTCAGTCTCGGCCCTCTCCTGGACGTCGGTGGGGAGGACGTAGACGGGAACTCCCGCCTTGTTGGCGAGGGCCGCCGCGTTCGTCGGCAGGCTGTCGGCGATGCCGCAGACGATCTTGGCGACGGTGTTTGCAGTGGCGGGAGCTATGATCAAAAGGTCGAACCTGTTCATCATGAACCGGCCGGTCTTGGGGCTGCTCGCACCCTCCTCCCGCTCAAGAAATATCTCCTCCAGGTATCCGCCCCCCGATATCTCAGACAGCTGATCGAAGAGGCCGTACATCCTCGCGACCTCCTCTCCGGCCCTGGAGACGAAGGTGCAGACCCTGTTTTCTCGCGAAATCTCCCTCATCGCCGCCACGCTCTCGGCCAGGTAGTGGCCGGCACCCGTGACGGCCCAGGCGACGTTCTTCATCGATCGACTCATCCTCCGGAACAATTGGACCATCGGCTCTGACGGCTTATCACTCCAACGGTCCGGGACGAGCCTCTCCTGAGAAAATAGAGAAAATATATAAAACATCATCTCGAATAGGTCTGATGAGACTGATCTCCAAGTCAGTCCCGGGGAGATAGAAACATGACTCATCATTTCGAAAACGCCCTCATAGGAGAGGCGCTTATAGGAGAGGGGCCCGAGATCGCCCACATAGACCTCGTCATCGGAAGAAAGGGAAGCGCGGTTGAGCAGGCCTTCGTGACGGCCCTCGCCTCGCCGAGGATGGGCCACACCCCGCTTCTGGCGGTCCTGGAGCCGAACCTTCAGCCAAAGCCCGCCACCCTCATGGTGAACAAGGTGACGATCAACAGCGCCAGCCAGGCCCTTCTGATGTTCGGCCCCGCCCAGACGGCGGTGGCAAAGGCCGTGATGGACTGTGTGGCAGAGGGGACGATCCCCGTGGCGGATGCCGAAGACCTATTGATCATCGTCTCGGTCTTCATCGAGTGGGACGCCGAAGACAGAAAGAAGGTCCAAGAGTACAACTACAGGGCGACAAAGCTCGCCATCGAGCGGGCGATGAAGGGCGAGCCTACTGTGAAAGAGGCGCTCGCGAAGAAGGACTCGGCGAAACATCCCTTCGCCTGATCTTTTTTCGTTTTTGCAATTTTGCGGCTCGGCCCCGAATGGGATATTCTACTTGGATGAGCCGTCGGTCAAACCGCCGCAGCACACCCATCAAAAAGCCGCTGGCGATTCAACCTCGATCGAACCGGTTTTAGCTTTCTTTCCCATTCGGGGTTCCGTCATCCGACAAACTTTATTGCCATGAGATACAGACTTACTAAATTGCATATCTATACGCGACTTACATCTCGTTCACGTGAAACGAGGGCTCAGAATCCGGCCCCGACGAGACTCTGATGTGAAAAATAGATACTTAAAATCACAAATCGTCGATTTCGGTCAGAGAATGAATTTGTTAGAATGAATTTGTTGGTCGAAGGCTGAGAGGTATTCGAGATGAAAGATCCCTCATTGAAGGAGAAAGCCGAGGTCGAATTAAAAAACGCCTCCGGTGATTTCATAAAACGCAGTTGCAAGAACGCGTTACGATTAGCTCTGACGCTATTGATTCTTGGAGCTTTCGCGATTTCTGCGGCGGTGGCCAACGATCCGCCAGTCGCTGTAGATCTCACTCCGAACAAGGCCAGCCCGCAGGACGTCGGAACTACTATAACGTGGACAGCCACCGCCACGGACCCTGATGGCGATCCCATTTCGTACAGGTTCTACCTCAAGGGCCCCTCGCCAAGCATAGAGTGGCAGCTTGAGCAGGACTGGAACAACAGCAACAAGTGGGACTGGACACCATCGCAGCAAGGCAGCTACGAGGTGAACGTCTGGATAAAGGATGGTGAGCACGCTGGACCTGACGGCTGGGACGCATTCAAAGTAGTCCCTTTCACAGTGACATCGCCTGCACCTCCAAACCAGCCGCCAGTGGCAAACTCCCTAATCCCAAACACGGCCAGTCCTCAAGATGCAGGTACGTCGGTCATGTGGACAGCGGGAGCGACGGACACCGAAAGCGACACGATACTCTACAAGTTCTGGCTCAAGGGGCCATCGACCAGCAACGCATGGGTCCAGAAGAGAGACTGGAGCGCGGACAACACCTGGACATGGGCGACAAATCCGGCCGACGCTGGCAGCAACCAGGTGAACGTATGGATAAGGGACGGAAATCACGAAGGTCCGGGCAGTTACGATTCCTTCAAGGTGGCTGACTTCATAGTAACTTCACCTGCACCACCAAACCAGCCGCCGATCGCAAACAGCCTGGTCCCGGACAAGGCAAGTCCTCAGAACGCAGGATCGCAGATAATGTGGACTGCCAGCGCCACAGATAACGAGAACGACGACGTATACTACAAGTTCTACCTCAAGGGACCGTCGACCGGAAACAACTGGGCGGAGAAGAGAGGGTGGAGCACGACCCCAACGTGGGCCTGGACGACGACGAACTCCGATGCTGGAAATAACCAGGTCAACGTATGGATAAGAGACGGAAACCACGCGGGAACAGACGGATACGATTCCTTCAAGGTCGCAGATTTCATCATCGCGGCACCAAACCAGCCGCCGATCGCAAACAGCCTGATCCCGGACAAAGCAAGTCCTCAGAATGCGGGTACATCGATCAAATGGACCGCCAGCGCAACAGACCCCGAAAGCGACACGATCCTCTACAAGTTCTGGCTCAAGGGCCCATCGACCAGCAACCAATGGGCAGCGAAGAGAGACTGGAGCGCGGACAATTCATGGACATGGACGACAAATGCGGCAGAAACCGGTAGCAACCAGATCAACGTATGGATAAGGGACGGAAAACATGCTGGTACTGATAGCTACGATTCCTTCAAGGTCGCTGATTTCCTGGTCATGGGACCGAACCTGCCACCGGTGGCAAACTCCCTCGTCCCGGACAAAGCCAGCCCTCAGAATGCGGGAACCGCGATTCTGTGGACCGCCAGCGCTACAGATAACGAGAACGACCCCATATACTACAGGTTCTTCCTCAAGGGACCATCGACCGGAAACAACTGGGCTGAGAAGAGAGGTTGGAGCACAAACCCCACATGGTCGTGGACGACGACTAACTCCGATGTCGGAAATAACCAAGTGAACGTCTGGATAAGGGACGGAAAACATGCTGGGACCGACGGCTGGGACGACTACAAAGTCACAGACTTCGTCGTGACTAAAGCAAACCAGCCGCCTGTGTTCAACTCACTGACCCCGAACAAAGCCAGCCCCCAGAACGTGGGGACAACCGTAAGGTGGACTGCAGATGCGACGGACCCAAACCCAGGGGACGTTGTGTACTACAGGTTCTTCCTGAAAGGACCGTCTACAGGCGGAGCTTGGCAACAGGTCCAGGACTGGGGTACAAAGAACTGGTGGGACTGGGCGCCCACCCAGAAAGGCGACTACGAGATCAACGTCTGGATTAAGGACGGAAAGCACGCGGGGCCCGACAGCTGGGACGCGTACAAGATCGTGCCTTTCACTGTGAACCCCGCACCGACACCCAACCAGCCCCCAGTGGTCACTGGCCTCACCCCTAACAGGTACAGCCCCCAGATCGCCGGGACCACGGTGACCTGGACGGCATCGGCGAGCGATCCCGACGGGGACCCGATCCTCTACAGGTTCTGGATGAAGGGACCCTCCACGAGGAACCTCTGGAAGGTGGTCCGGGACTGGACGACCAGCAACTCCTGGACGTGGTCTACGAGCACCGGGGACGTCGGCCAGTACGACTTCTGCGTCTACGTGAGGGACGGAAAACACCAGCCAGCAGGACGCTATGACAGCTGCACAGGATACAAGGGCTACCAGCTGATCGCCATCAGGCCGATCAACCAGCCTCCGGTGGTCACGGCCCTTTCGCCGAATTGGCCCAGCCCCCAGACGACGGGATCAACCGTAGTCTGGACGGCATCGGCCTCCGATCCCGAGAGAGATACCCTGTTCTACAAGTTCTGGCTGAGGGGGCCATCCACCGGAAACGCCTGGACGGTAGTCAGGGACTGGAGCACCAGCCGCACCTGGACCTGGTCTTCGAGTCCGGGTGACGCTGGCCTCTACGACGTATACGTTTACGTCCGGGACGGAAGGCACGAATCAGCGGCCAGATACGACAGCTCCAAGGGATACGGTGGATACCAGCTGATTTCACCCGCGCCGATCAACCAACCTCCGGCGATGACGGCCCTCTCGCCGAGCAGGGGGAGCCCCCAGACGACCGGAACGAGAGTCGTCTGGACGGCGTCGGCCTCCGACCCCGAGAGAGATACACTACTCTACAAGTTCTGGCTGAAGGGGCCATCCACCGGAGACGCCTGGAAGGTCATCAGAGACTGGAGCGCAAGCCCCACCTGGACCTGGTCTTCTAGTCCGGGTGACGCGGGCCTCTACGACGTCTACGTTTACGTCCGGGACGGAAAGCACGAATCCGCATCCCGTTACGACAGCACCAAGGGCTACGGCGGCTTTGAGCTCCTCTCGGCCCAGCCAAACCAGCCTCCCGTTGTCGTAGGTCTTTCGCCAAACAGGCCGAGCCCCCAGACGGCAGGATCAAACGTAGTCTGGACGGCCACCGCAACCGATCCCGACGGTGACCCCCTCCTCTACAGGTTCTGGATGAAGGGGCCATCCACAGGGAACGCATGGAAGGTCGTCGGGGACTGGAGCGCAAGCCGCACCTGGACATGGTCATCAGGCCCCGGCGACGCTGGCGAGTACAACCTCTACGTCTACGTCCGGGACGGAAAGCACGAGCCATCCACTCGATACGACAGCGCCACGGGCTACAGCGGCTACCAGCTCGTCAGCTCCGGCGGCATCTATCAGCTCACCACCGGCGACGCGATCCAGGACAGGCCATCTCTGGTTCCCGCTGATGAGGGCTACCTCCTCGCCTACCAGTCCTGGGAGGCGGGCTCCTTCTACAGCGGCGACATATTCCTGAACAGGTTCGATCCCAGCTGGAACCAGATCCAGAAGGTGAGGGCCACCAGCGATCCGGCCTACCAGGACACGCCGTCTGCGATTTTCTCCGACGGATACTACTACGTCGCCTACGTATCTGACGAGACCGGAAACTGGGACATCTTCATGAAGAGGTACGACGAGGATCTGAACCTCATCGAGACCCGGAGGTTGACCACATCCACGGTTGACCGGGACAGTCCATCTCTCGTCCGGGTGGGCAGCGACTTCTACCTCGCCTACCAGTCCTGGGAGACGGGCTCATCCTACGGCGGAGACATATTCATCGAGCGGTTCAACTCCGCCTGGACATCGATGCGAAAGGTGAGGGTGACCACCGAGACCAGCTATCAGGATCGGCCATCCCTCGCTTACGCGGACGATGGCAGGCTCTACGTCGCCTACACCTCTGAGGAGTTTGGAAACCGGGACGTCTTCGTCAAGAAGTACGACAAGAACCTGAACTCCCTCGACAAGAAGAGGATAACCAGCAGCCCGTCGAGCCAGGACTACCCATCCCTGATCTGGCAGAACGGCGAGTTCGACCTGGTCTACAGCTCCCGTGAAGGGGGAAGCTACGACCTGTACCTGGAGAGGTTCAATCCCAGCTGGAGCCTGATCGAGAGGGTTTCTGTGACAGGAACCTCCAGCGACGAGATATGGCCATCTCTAGCCTACAGCCCCTTCGACGGCCTCCTCTGGGTGGCCTACGTCCTCCAGGACGGCGCGGGCGGCGACATCTTCGTCCAGCCCGCAAGGTCCATGGATTCGATGGCCAGCTGCTGGGCGGCGATGGACTTCAGCGCCACCCGGGCCTACAGCCCATACACCCTCACCGTCAAGTTCTACGGGCCGGCGGGGCAGCTCACCGACCCCTCGAGCATGAGGCTGACCTGGAACCCCGCAGACGCCGTCCTGACCAGCAGCACCCTCGGGAAGATCTCGACTGGAACCTACCAGCTCGAATCCAGGTTCGGATCGGCGGGCCTCAAGACCTTCACCGTCAGCTCCAGCGTCGGCGGGTGCAGCGCCGCGAGCACTGTGACCGTCCAGGTGACCTGACCGCAAAGGACGAAAGACCACTGACAAAAAGAAAAGAGATCGGTGGTACAGGTAGGCGCCGCCGATTCCCGACATTTTTCCAGGATCAGGGGACGACCCCCGAAATGGCGCCTCCCAGTATCTTAAAAAAACTATGAGGGGGATCGGTCGAAGACCGTCACGTACAGCCTCTCGTTGTACTCCTCTATCGTCCGGCGAACGTCCCACGCCGCGTAGATGTAGAGGGCCAAGAGCAACGGGACCAGGATTAAGCTCGCGCTTCCAAAGCTCTCGCCGGGACTGATCGGACCGAAACCGCGTAGAGAGAGAAAGATCGCGATCAGTATGGCATCGACCAGCATCAAGATCGTGCCCTTGGCCGCCTTGCCCACGTAGATCAGGCCCGCTCCTACAAAAAAGAATACAACAAGCAGCAGGCCCACCACAAGCTTTTTTCGCTCAAGCTCGTAGAACATGACCTTCTCCATCTCCGGCATCTTCTGGGCGTTCTCCCATATTATCTGGAATTTCTCATCTTCTCTCATGCTAAAGGCCTCGATCTTAATGGGTCAGGTCGATTTAAAGGTTAGAGTTTTTCCTCAACCTACGAAAAGTATTTTTATAACATTATGCGTAACTGATATATATCTACAATATATATCAACTAAGAGGTCAAATTGGTGAGGGAGCCATGTTAGCCTTTATAGCCACCGTCGCAGGTTCAGCCATCACGGGATACTCCGCATACAAGATCCATACGTCCCGGAAGGGACAGGGTCGGAAGCTGCGGGATATGGAGGCGTTGAGACGCCTCAACATACCCCCCAAAAAGCAGGTTCGAGTGTGGAGTTTCCTCATGGTCCTGGGGCTCGTCCTCCTCACGCCGGGCTTGGGCTACCTCCTCTCCTATGATCCGATCTCAGGCGACGGGGGCGACGCACCGTATTCAAATCTGAGAGCGACACCTTCGGGAAGCCCCGTCATGGTTCCTCCCTCTGAAAAATTGGAGAACACGCCCCGAATCGTCGATAAGGACGAATCCGGCACCTCTGGCAGGCCCTTCTTCTTCGCTTCGTCTGGTGGCGGCAGCAAACAGTCCTCTTCGGGAGGCGGCGGAACAACTTCAGGTTCTTCTTCGAGCGAAAACGTCACCAGCGTGACACAGTCTTCTGGTGGCGAAGATTCGACCACTTACGTCTCTGAGGTAAATGATACTGCAGAGATTTCGGAGACGAAATTGGCTTCAAGCGGTCCGGAGATCGACACTGCGTCCGAAACGACCACGAACGCCACCGCCGCCGAATCTGAGAACCGAAAAGGCGAGACGGAACCGACGCCAACCGAACCCCTGACCGAGTCCGCCAAGATCGACAAAGCGCCCGAAAAGACCTCCGCCCAAGGAGCATCAGAGCCATCAGAGGTCGGCGGCGAGACCAAACCGACTCCGACCGAAGCCTCGACCGAACCCGTAATCGTCGAAGCAGTGCCTGAAAAGAAAACAGCTGCAGGTACCTTGGGATATTCGGTGGCTGAAACCGTGCCCAAATCGACTCCGTCCGAGACGTTGACCGAAACCGTGATCATCAACGCTGCGCCAGAAAAGAGCATCTTTACAGATGCCTCTGAGCATTCAGTGGCTGGAACCGTGCCAGAATCAACTGCTTCCGAGACATTGACCGAACCCGTGGTCATCGACGTTGAGCCTGAAAAGAGCACAGCTCCTGATACCTCCGGGTATTCAGTGGCCAAAACAGTGCCCGAATCGACACCGACGGTAACCCCAACTGAATCCACAGTCATCGAAGCAGGTCCTGAAAAGAGCACAGCTCCAGAGACAGCCGGATTTTCGGAGATCGGCGACGAACTCGAATCGCCTTCATCCACCACTTCACCAGAGCCCTCGGATTCCGAGGTTGAGTCAGACCTGCCGGCAACTACGCCCTCATCCGCGGCTTCAGATCTCGGCGAAGAACCCGATCTGTCCTGGCTTTCCTCAGCGATCGAAAATCCGGCGACGAGCAGCATCTCCGATCTGCCCGCCGTCCCGGCTACGAAGACAAAGCCGCAAATCGATGAAGTTAAGAAGCTCGAATTTAAGGAGGATCCCGCATCAGAGACGAACGCAACCGGCAACGATTCAGGAGAGGGAACCGAACCGACAAACAACTTGTTGCCGAATTTGGAAGGGCCCTTCGGCGATTTCGAAACGGGACCCAGGCTCGACACCTTCGGCAAGGGGTTCGACTTTGATAAGGAGTTCGAAAATTTCACATCGCCGTCCGTACCGGGGATGAGAATCAACAAAAATGGCACATCAAGCTCGGTGCCGATCATGGAGTTTGAAAAAATTGATCTCGGATCGAACTTCCGCGGGGGATTCGGCTTAACCCCGGGCAGCCCCTTCGGATGATTCCAAAAGGAGTTTCGCTGACCGATCAAACGTTTAAGTTGCTGACTGGGTCCAGGATGCGAGTGGAAATGGAGTTTGAAAAGGCCGATATCCCAAATCTGAAGAGAATCAGAGCTCTTCCCCCCTCTTCAATATACAGGAAAGGCGAAAAAATCAGCCTTTATGGTCCTCTTGCCGGATCCTGGCCCAAGATCTCCATCGTCCTCTTCTTCCTTCTATTCTTCATATCACCGGTTCATGGAGAGGAGCTTTCTGCCGGCGACTGGTCCGAGATGGGAAACGCTCAGGCCAAGAGGGGCGAATACGAGGAGGCGGTCGCCAGCTACGACCGGGCGATCGGGCTTGACGCTTACAACCCTGACCTCTGGTACAACAAGGGCCTCGCCCTCAGCAACCTGGGCAGATATGAGGATGCGCTGTACTGCTACCAGAGGGCCACGAATATCAAGCCCTTCGACGCCGACATCTGGCTGAGCAGAGGAGCTGCGCTCTCCGGTCTGGGCCGGTATGAAGAGGCTCTGGAGAGTTACGATCGGGCGGTCGAGTTCGACTCCGAGGACGCCGACGCCTGGAACAACAGGGGCACGGTCCTCGCAAAGCTCGGCAGGTATGAGGAGGCCATCCATAGTTACGATCGGGCGATCGACCTCGAGCTCGAGGACGCCGACACCTGGAACAACAAGGGCACGATCCTCGCCAGGCTCGGCCGGCACGAGGAGGCTCTGGAATGCTACAACCGGGCGATCGACCTCGAGCCCGAGGACGCCGACGCCTGGAACAACGAGGGATCCGCCCTTCACCAGCTGGGCCGATATCAAGAGGCCCTGGAGTGCTACAACCGGGCGATTGGGCTTGATCCGCTTCACGAGTACGCCTGGCACAACAAGGGACTGCTCGTCCCCACCCTCGACGATGAGACAGAGGATGCTTTCGCCCTTTCTAGAAAGAGGATTTACGATGAGACCAAAACGAAGACCGCCCCCCTTATCCTCTGGGACGAGAACGCCGCCGTTCCAAACGCCGGGAATGGAAAGGAGAACGAGAAGATTCCGGGTTGGAGGGTTCCTCTAGTGATCGCAGCGATCCTGGTGGCCGGGTTCCTTTTAAATCTGGGAGGAAAAGGAAGGGCCTTTTACATCGATTCCCTTCAGTCGTCCCTCAGCAGACTCGTTCTGATCGGTGACAGATCTCTCAAAAGGCGCTGACTATGAGAATACAGCTAAATTTTGTAATGCTCTTGATGGCCCTCGTCACCGCAACAGCTGCGGCCGCGCCCGACGAGGCCAGAGGGACGGTAATAGGCGTTGAGAGCGGCGATCTCTTCGACGTCCAGATCGACGAGGCGGATCCCCGAACCGGATCGGGGGTGGAGAAGGTGAGATTGGCAGGCGTCAGCCTGCCGCCAGTCGAATCGGTCGAGGGGAAAGCCGCAAAAGAGTTCGCAGAAGCCCTTCTCATGAACAGGACCGTCTGGCTGGACATCGACAACGAAAGCGGCAACGGCCGAGATTCCCTCGGAAGGCTCATCTGCGTCATCTATCTGGAAAAAACGGAGGGAGGGATTAACCTGACCCACCCATTCAACAAGATTCTGGTGGAGGCAGGACACGCCGGGGTCAGCGACTTTGATGACGGCGAGTTCGATCCCATGGACTGGTGGCCCGATGAAGACCTCCTGTCCGAAGGGGAATCGAACTTCGTTGTGATCAACGAGGTGGAGGCAAACCCCCCGGACTACGACGAGGATAACGAGTGGGTGGAGCTTTACAACGATGGATTTGATGATGCAGATGTGGGCAACTGGACCCTGACGACGGCTGGCGGATCCATCGTAACAATTTCGCCGGGAACGATCGTCTTGGCTGGGTGGTTTTTGGTGGTCACGGCCGAGGGCTACTGGCTCCGGAACAGCGATGAGACGGTGGTCCTGAGAGACGAAGATGGTCTGGAGATCGACAGGACCCCAGTCCTGGACGACAAGGACGACGACGACTACAGCTGGTCCAGATACCCCGACGGTGGGGACGAGTGGGTCTACATCGAAGCTAGCCCGGACCTTCCCGTTCCCCCGATAGAACTCTCCCTAGGCACCATCTCCGACCTCGCCGAGGAGGATGAGAACTGGCTTCAATGGTCCGACGGCTGTTATCCTTATGGCCTGTGGAACGTCTCTGACTTTCTCGGATCGCGGCCCTGAAGATGCCCGCTTTTCTTTTGTTCCCCTCTAATCTCTCGGTTCCAGATCCCGTCCCGTTTTTATAACACCACCCTTGAATACAGATGGTGATGAGCCGGACCGAAGAGAAGCTCTCCCTCGAACTGAACCTCGTTTTGCCCGAGGAGAACGGCCAGTGCCCTCGGTGTGCCGAGCGCTTGGGCGAGGCCCTATCAGGGCAGAGGGGGATCGAGAAGGCCCACCTCAGGCAGGAGGGGGAGAGGACCCTTCTCTGCCTCCACTACGACCCAAACCTCGCGTCCCTCAAGACGGTAAAAAAGCTGGCAGAGGAGGCAGGATCCCTGATCTCCGAAAGGTACCGTCACGAGACCCTCAGGGTGAGGGGGATGGACTGCACCGACTGCGCAAAAAGCCTCGAGCACATCCTCTCCCGCCACCCGGGGGTCATCGACGTCTCCGCGAGCTACGCGGCCGAGCGGATGAGGGTGGAGTACGACTCTGCCGAGATATCTCACAAAGAGATCGTCCGCCGGGTGGAATGGATGGGCTACAAGGTCGAGGAAGGGAAGAAGGAAGGCCGATTCCAAAGCAATCGAGAGCTCGTATTCGCCCTCCTCGCCGGCCTATTTCTCGCGGCAGGATTCCTGGCGGAAAGGTCGGCGGCTTTCTCCACCCAAACCGTCACCGGGATCTATCTTCTCTCCTACCTGGCGGGAGGCTACGACGCCACCAGGCACGCGGTCAAGGCCGCGGTCCACGCCCGATTCGATATCGACTTTTTGATGGTGGTGGCGGCCCTCGGTGCTGCCCTGGTGGGCCAGGAGGCGGAAGGTGCCCTCCTCCTCTTCCTCTTCAGCCTGGGCCACTCCCTGGAGCACTTCGCCATGGGCAGGGCCAGAAAAGCAATCGAAGCCCTGGGCGAGATCTCACCGAAGACCGCAAGGGTTGTGCGGGAAGGCAGAGAGATGGAATTGTCCGCCGATGAGCTGGAAAGGGGCGACGTCGTGATCGTGAGGCCCGGAGAACGGATCCCCATCGACGGCCTCGTCCTGATGGGCATCTCCTCCGTGGACCAGAGCCCCATCACCGGGGAGAGCCTCCCGCAAGATAAGTCGCCCGGCGACCCTGTCTATGCCGGGACGGTCAACGGTGAGGGATCTCTCGAGATCGAGGTGACGAAGCTCTCCAGAGATTCCACCCTAGCCAGAGTCGTCCAGATGGTGGAGGATGCTCAGGTTCAGAAGTCTCCCACCCAACGGTTCACTGAAAGGATCGAGCGGACCTTCGTCCCCCTGGTTTTGGCAGGGGTGGTCCTCCTGATCGTCGTCCCGCCGGTCGCGGGCCTTCTTCCTTTGGAGGTGGCCTTCATCAGGGCGATGACGATCCTGGTGGCTGCCTCTCCTTGTGCCCTTGCCATCTCCACCCCTTCCGCCGTCCTATCGGGGATCGCCCAGGCTGCGAGGCACGGGGTTTTGATCAAGGGAGGCGTCCATCTCGAAAACCTCGGATCTGTAAAGGCGATCGCCTTCGACAAGACGGGCACCCTCACCCTGGGCCGGCCCGAGGTGACCGACGCCATCCCCGCAGGGGGAACCGACGAGGATGACCTCCTGAAAATCGCCGGTGCCGCGGAGAGCAGGTCCGGCCATCCCCTGGCCGAGGCGGTCCTGAGGGCGGCCCGAAATCGGGGACTGGACCTTCCAGCGGCTGGAGATCTCCAGTCGATTCCGGGGATGGGCGTGAAGGCCGATCTCGGCGGAGAAGAGGTCCTGATCGGCAACCTGAAGCTATTCGAGGGCGATGAGGCCGATACCGATCCCCTTTTTGAGGCGATCCTCTCCGAGGCCGAGAACCTAGAAGAGCAGGGCAAGACCACCATGGTCGTGAGAAAGAGCGGCCGCTTTTTGGGGGTGATAGGATTTTCGGACAGGCCGCGGCCAGAGGCCGCCTCCGCCCTCAAACGTCTGAAGGATCTCGGGATCGAGTCCCTTGTGATGATAACCGGGGACAACGAACGGGTCGCCTCCGCCGTCGCCGCTGAGGTGGGGGTGACTGAGCAGATATCGAGCCTTCTTCCCGAGGAGAAGGTCTCTGCCGTTGAAGATCTGTTACGAAAATACAGCTCTGTGGCGATGGTCGGCGACGGCGTCAACGACGCCCCGGCCCTGGTCCAGGCCACTGTCGGGATCGCCATGGGAGCTGGCGGAACCGACGTCGCCCTCGAGACCGCTGACGTCGCCCTGATGTCCGACGACCTCTCAAGGCTTCCCTTCGCCGTGGCCCTGAGCAGGAAATCCCGAAAGATCATCAGGCAGAACCTGGCGATCGCCCTCGGAGTGATCGCCCTTCTGATACCCCTCGCCCTCTCGGGCCTTGCCAGGATCGGTCTTGCGATCGTGCTTCACGAGGGAAGCACCCTTCTCGTTGTGGCAAACGCTCTGCGGCTCCTCCGATTTCGGCCGGAATAACGGTATTTCGGATTCGCCTTTATTCGAGCTCCAGCTCCCTCGCCCTCTCGAGCGCCTCTTCGGCCTCTTCATCTTTGCCGAGGGATTTCAGGGCAAGAGCCATGTTCTGCCAAGCTGTGGTGTACTCGGAGTAGATCTCCACCGCCTTCATGAAGCAATCCACCGCCTCTTTGGATCGCTTCAGGGCGATGAGGCAGACCCCCTTGTTGTTCCAGGTGTAAAAGTCGAAGGGGTCGATGAGGATCGATTCATCGTAACACTCGAGGGCCTCCTCGTGCCGCCCCAGGTTGTCGAGGGCCGCGCCCTTGTTGTTCCAGGCTCTGCCCGCCCGCGCGCCCAGGGGCTCGATCTCTATGGCCCGGTCGTAAGAGTCGGCCGCCTCCTGGAACTGTTTTATGGAGTGGAAGGCGTAGCCCTTGACGATCCAGGATCTCGCATCCGATGGGTCGATCTCAAGGGCCTTATCGGCCGACTCCAGGGCCACCTCGTGCCTCGCCAGCTCGTTTAAGGCGATCGCCTTGCCCCGCCAGCTTAGGGCGTGATCCGGCTTTATATCCAAAGCCGTCTCGAAAGATTCCACCGCCTCCTGGTAGCGGTGTGCCTTTCGGAAGGATTCGCCCAACAGGTGCCACGCTTCGAGGAAGAGGGCGTCCATCTCGATAGCCCTTTCGAGACATTTGACGGCCTCTTCGAACGAGCCGGAACTGTAGTGGGCGGCTCCCTTCTTGTACCAGTAATCCGGGTCTAACAAGCCGTCACCGCCTGGGTCGAAGATGCGCAAAAACGGGATTTTAGCATGTCACGGTGCTTTTGGCCCCGAATGTTGTTAAGCCTTGTGTTAACCCCTCAGAGCCGCAAGGATCTTCTCGGAGAAGCCTTCGACGACATCGCGAACCGTCTGGGCGAGGGACTTGTAGATCTCCCTGGGATCGAGGTCGCGAAGGCCGCTCCCCTCAATCAGACTTCTCAGATCAATCAGCAGCTTCTGGACTGAATCTGTCCCGAAACCGTAAAATTTTACGTAAAGGACGGCGATGGACAAAATTAGAAGCATTGCGACGAACTTCGCCTTCGACCTTCTTTTCTTCCCAGTCCCCCGGAAATCCGACCTCACAATGGCCTCTCTTTGCCGGAGGCTCCTCTTCTCGGCTACGTTCCTTCGGAGCCGCTCTATCTCCCCCGGACCCCAGAGCCTCACCCCCCGCCGTTCTGCCAAATCCACCGCGGACCTGGCAAACCTGGAATAGGGCGAGACCACCACGGAAATGCTTCCTGGATGTCTCTCCTGAGTTTTGGCGATCCTCTCGACGTCGGCCTCGTCGATGGGTCCGTCGGATTTTTTCCAATGTATGACGTATGTGATCTTGTGGCCTACCTCGTCGGTCCTGGTGGCGATTATCTCCGCCCAGCCATCGTCGGATCTTGCGGTCTTGGCGACCCTGTAGCCGTTCAGCTCGATAAGATCAGCAAATTCTTCCTCGAAACCGTATCCGGCCCCTTGCGGGTTCAACCGTCTCGCCCCCTTTTCATCTTCGACCCCCCATCCGAGATTTGCGATGCTGTCTTGAGATTATTTGATCCTTCCCTGTGGTTTTGTCCGCAGCGGGGAGTTTCGAACTCCAAAGACGTCCAAAGACCAATGCCTTATATATTATGATATTCTATGGTTATTTATAGTTGGGGCAAAGTTCGGCCTGGGGCCTCCGGCCGCCCCCTGATCATAGTATCGCCGCACAGATGCGGAAATTGGCCGACGGATCGCTCCGTTATGGCAAGATATATATTGCCAGGCCGCAATTCGCTGTCCGCATGTACTTGGACGGTGGTGATGTGATATGAGTTCGATGCAATCTGAGATCGCCAGCCGTTTGGTCCAGTTCCTCGACCTGGACACGGATGGGAGAAGGCGTTTCGTTCTGGGAGTCATCCTCGAAGCGGGCGAAATTACCGTAAGCTCTCTTTACAAGGCGGTCAAAGAGCAGTTCGAGACTTCACGCAAAGTCGTGGCATCGCTCTTGGGCTATATCTGTTCCAAGCTGGGAATACTCAGGGCGCACAAGAAATCCTACCGTCTGCCAACGGTTTACATCCTGAAAGAGGAGTATACAGACCTCGTCAGGTCCGTGCTCAACGCCACCGCTGTTCCCAGCGATTCATGACTCACGTCAAGAACGCTCCCAGAACCGCGACAACCCTAAAGATCAGATCCAAGTCAGAACACTGGATCAGCCACTCCAAAGATCCCTACCTTGAGCTCATGCTTCGCCTCTTCCAAGACGAGAAGACCGCCCGCCGCGGCATGGATTTTCTCAACATGGTGGAAGAGGGACAGCTTAAGGGCGAACCTCTTAAAACCAGGGACTGGAAACGGATAATGGAAGATCTGAACGTCTCCAGATCCGCCTTTTACTTCATGAGAAACAAGCTTTTGGGAGCGGGGCTGATCGCCGTTCGATCTGGGGAATACAGGCTCTCTGGGATGTTCAGCCGCGACCTCGTGGACATGTCCCGATGGTGGTGGACGGCGGTCATGGGAAACGATCCCGAGACGTTATAGATTTTCGGAAGTTCGTCAAAGTGATTTTAGGAGGGTTACAGGGCAGCGGTCAGCTCTCCCATCCTCTTCTCGAGGGTCATCACGATCCTGTCGTTGTCCATGTACTCGAGACCCGCTCCGCAGAAAGGACATACGAAGTTGTTCTCGCTCGCCTCGTCGAAGACGAAACGGGCACATCCGCCGACGCATGCGTAAAATATGTTGTTCTTCTCGTAAGATAGCCGCTCTTCGAGCTTTCTCAAGAGCTTTCGGACCTCCGACTCCAGGGCCCGGTCGAGGTTCTCAACGCACAGAGTCCATAGATAAGTCAGCCACCCGCTTTCTGGATCCCTCTCCCTCCTGTACTTGGCCAGACGGTGCTCATAGAGCAGATAGAGCGTCCTTCGCACGGAGTTCAGGCTGATCCCCGTGATTTCTGCAACGTATTCGTCAGTGACCTCCTCGTCGGGCATGCACTCGACGATTTGGAGCCCCTCCTCCCCCACGAGCTTGCGCAGGTAAGCGCTGTAGATAGGATCCTCAATCAAAGCCAACAGATCACCACTCGGTTCCCCCGGAGGGAGAATTCGCGTCTTTGCAGTTTTTAGCCATCGTATTTTCCTATATTTGGATATCTATGCATCTATTGCTTATAGTAATTTCCCTGGTCTGCCCACCCTGGTGTGAAAATCCAACTTTTTTGTAATATCGGCATCTAGCACCTTGCAAAAAGGAGGATATCGGGGAGATCCGGCCACCTCGATCACGAATCCGATCGGTTCAAGAAAAAAGGACTTGACCTCGGCGAGTTCAAGAGGATCCCCTTCTTTCGCCCCTGATCCTCTCAACGAAACGCCTCTTCTTGGCGATAGCCCTCTCGGCCGCAAGGTCCACCTTCTCCCTCATATCGGCGAAGTTTCGGACTGGGCCCTCGTCCACCACCTTCTTTATGGGGGTGTAGGCAGACTCCCGGAACCTGGGCTCAAAGTCCTTTATCCCGTCTTTGGTGTGAAGCTCGACGCCCAAGCCTTCCTCGACCCTTCCGATCCTGTCGATCTCAACCCCGGTGCTCCTGATCACACTCATTATCTCCTCGGCGGAGGCGGGCGGGGCGATTATGAGGAGGGCATCTATCGAGACCCCGAGATAGTCGATCTTGAGGGCTTCCAGCATCTCGAGGACCCTTGGGTTAACAAGTTTTGCCATCCTCTCCTCCTCGAAGACCAGCTTCACCCCCGCGGTCTTCGATATCTCCTTCGCATCGCCCCTGATGCCACCATTGGTGACGTCGGTCATGGCGTGGATCTCAATGTCGGTCTCCAGGAGGGCTGACGCCGCCTCCAGAAACTTCACGTTGATCGTCTCATCGACGACGTCGTGCCAGCCGTAGTAGAGGGCGGCGGCGCAGACCGTCCCACCGCCAGCGCCCTCGGTCATGAGGATGACGTCGCCGGGGGCGGCGTCCTTTCTCGGCGAGAGAAGGTCCGATACACCCACCGCCCCGACGCAGCCTGTGAGCCTGTTTCCGATAACCATGTCACCTCCGATTCGAAGGGTGCTCCCGGTTATTAAGGGCACATTCGTCAGCTCTCCGACGGCGGCGATCCCCGCCAGGTGGTCGAAGAGGCGTGAAACGTCGCCGTCGTCGGCGAGGTGGATGTCGGAAAACATGGCGACGGGCCTTGCCCTCATGACGTAGATGTCCCTCAGGGTCGCCCTTGTGACGTGAAACCCCGCCAAAAAGGGGTAGTCGCTGAGGCGCGAGTGCATCCCGTCGACGGTGAGGACGATGTACTTGCCCCCGGCCTCGACGGCTCCGGAGTCGTCAAGCTGCCGCGAGTCGACGACGGCGTCGGTCTCCCCGATCACCTCTGCGATCTTTTCATGGGCGTAGAAGTCGCCTAGACCCCTTGACCCGACGCCGAAGTCGCCCATGGTGACGCCCGAATCCAAAAGGTCGAAGACGTCGCCTTTGGGGTCCAATGTCGCCCTCGCCTCCTCCAGGACGGCGCAGGCCAGCCTCTCGGCGTATACCCTGGTGATCCTCTCTCCCTTGACCTCGACGATCACGTCGGCCAGCTTCTCCTCGAGGTCGGGGTCGTTTCTCACAAGGCCCCTCTTGGCAAATCCCTCCAGATCCATGGATGAAGGTTGGTCCCGGAGGATAAAAAAAGCTCTATCTCCGCCCGAAGATCTTCTCCAGCTGGACAGAAGATATCGTGACGGTGGTGGGCCTTCCGTGGGGGCAGGTCTTGGGGTTCTCGCAGGCGAAGAGATCCCGCAAAAGGTCGTGCATCTCCTTCCAGGTCATCTCGTGCCCGGCCTTTATCGAGCCTCGGCAGGCGAGAAGCTTCAGGATCTCGTCTTTCGCCGTCGCCTCCGTCCCGACCTTGCCGAGGGCGAATAAGTCCCTCAGAACGTCGTGGACGGCATCGGGGCTTTCGAGGCGGGAGCCGATGGCCGGGACCGACCTGACATTGTAGGCGTTCCCGCCAAAGGGATGGATCTCAAAGCCCATATCCTCCAGAACTTCACTCCAGTCCTCCAGCATCACCTGCTCCTTCGGTGAGAGCTCCAGGGTGACAGGCACGATCAGCTCCTGGGAAATGGTGCCGGTGGCATGCTTTTTCGCCAGCATCTCGTACCGGACCCGCTCGGCCGCAGCGTGCTGGTCCACCAGGACGAGCCCCTCGGGCCCCTCCGCCACAATGTAGAGCAAAAGCGCCTGGCCCAGGACCCTCAGGCCGCCCGGCAACGGGGCCGCCTCCAGGTCGAGGTCGAGCCTCTCTCTTCCGGAGGTGAGGGGAAGCGTCCTCTGGGCCTCGGCTCCGGAGCCATGCCCCTCTTCATCAGGACCAATTGGCCCGGCGAGAGGGCCCGCCCCATGACCGCCTGCATCGTCTGCCTCGCCACCCATCTCCGAGACCCCTAGCTCCGTCGCCTGGAGGGCTTTCATCTGCCGGGGCCCCGACTCCTTCTCTTCGGCCTTCGCGAGGGCGAGACAAATCGCCTCGGTGAGCATCTCGGCCAGCTCCTCCTCCCTCAGGAACCGCACCTCCATCTTTGCGGGATGGACGTTGACGTCCACCATGGACGGGTCGATTCGGAGGGATATGACGGCAATCGGATGCCGTCCGGAGGGTATAAGGGTCCTGTAGGCTTCGGTGACCGCCCTGGACAGAGCCCTGGATCTGACCGACCTTCCGTTGACGTAGGTCATGATCCAGTCTGGGCTGCTCCTGGTGACGGTCTGCCTTCCCACAACCCCCCTGACGGAAATGAGCTTCGACTCGGCCTCGATGGGTATCAGGTTTCTGGCGACGTCGCTTCCGAGGATTCTGAGGATGGGATCGTTCCAGCTCTCGGCCCGGACCGATTTGAAGATGGTTTTGTTCCCGGAGAAGAGCTCGAAGGATATGTGGTGGTTGATGACTGCGTAAGAAGTAACGACGTCCACGATCCTCGCCAGCTCCGCCCTTCCGCTTTTCAGGTACTTTCGGCGGGCGGGGACGTTTCGAAAGAGATCCCTCACCTCAATGGAGGTCCCGGCGGGAGATCCCACCTCGCCCACATCGATGATCTTGCCGTCCTCGATCCTGATGTGGGTCCCGGTGACCCCCAGATCCTCGGACCTCACCTTGGATACTAGGTCGACGGATTTGGCCACGCTGGCAATGCTTGAGAGGGCCTCGCCCCGAAACCCCAGGGTCGATATCCTCTCGAGGTCTTCTGCTCCCGAGATCTTGCTGGTGGCGTGCTTCTCGAAGGCGAGAAGCGCGTCCTCCCGGTCCATGCCACAACCGTCGTCGGTGACCCTGACGAGGCCCTTTCCGCCTTCGGCCACCTCCACGAGGATCCTTGCGGCCCCGGCGTCGATGGAGTTTTCGATCAGCTCCTTGACGACGGAGGCGGGCCTTTCGATCACCTCGCCCGCGGCGATCTTGTTGACGGCTTCTTTGTCGAGAAGCTTAATTTTGGTCATTCGCCTTCCCTCAGCCTCTTCTGGTACTCGGATAGCCTGTTCAACGCCTCGATGGGGGTGAGAGCATTCAGGTCGATATCCCTTATCTCGCTGAGGAGGTCGCCATTTTCATCGAGGATGGGCCCATCCCCAGTGTGATCCTCTGCATCAAAGCCGTCCTTATCATCGCTGTCCTTATCATCGCTGTCCTTATCATCGCCGTCTTCGGACCTGGCCCTGGGCTCGTTGAAGAATATGAGCTGGGTGTACTTGGGGCCCTTATTTCTGGACCTTGCGCCGTTGTTGCCCAATGGCTCGATCACAGCCTCCTTCTCGATCTCCCTGAGGATCTCCCTCGCCCTGGACACCACCTCTTCTGGAACGCCAGCAAGCTTTGCGACGTGGATCCCGTAGCTTCGGTCCGTCGCGCCGGGGACGACGGTTCTGAGGAAGACCACCGAGTCGCCCTCCTCCTTCACGGCCATGTTGTAGTTCTTGACCCCGGTCAGGACACCCGCCAGCTGGGTGAGTTGGTGGTAGTGGGTCGCAAAGATCGCCTTTCCCCGAACCCTGTTGTGGATGTACTCGGTGATCGACCAGGCGATGGAAAGGCCGTCGAAGGTGCTCGTACCACGCCCGATCTCGTCCAGGAGGATCAGGCTCTGGGATGTCGCAGAGCTGAGGATGTTCGCCAGCTCCGTCATCTCGATCATGAAGGTGCTCTGGCCCGCCGTCAGGTCGTCGTAAGCCCCGACCCTGGTGAATATCCTGTCCACAGGAGATATCGAGGCGAAGGAGGCGGGGACGAAAGACCCCATCTGGGCCATGATGACGGCGAGGGCGATCTGCCTCATGTAAGTCGATTTCCCCGCCATGTTCGGTCCCGTCAGGATTAAAAATCGGTTCTCCTTTCCGTCGAAGTGGACGTCGTTGGGAACAAAGCCGCCCCGCATCGCCCTGTCCAGGATCGGGTGGCGACAGTCTCTGATCGAGATCTCCCCAGCGGCGTTCAGCTTGGGCCTAGAAAATTCGCTCTCTCTTGCCACGACGGCCAGGGTGACGAAGACGTCCAGCTCCCCCAAAGCCGCGGCCTTCTCCTGGATCTCGCGAGCGCGGCCTGCCGCCTCGGCCCGGATCTTCAGGAAGAGCTCCTCTTCAAGGGACGAGGACCTCTCCTGGGCCGAGAGAACCTTCGACTCCATCTCTTTCAGCTCCGGCGTGATAAAACGCTCGGCGTTGGTCAAGGTCTGCTTTCGGATGTACTCGTCGGGGACGGCCAAGAGGTTCGCTTTTGTGACCTCGATGTAGTAGCCGAAGACGTTGTTGTATCCGACCTTCAGGGACTTGATCCCGGTCCGATTTCGCTCCTCCCTCTCCATCCTGGAGATCCAGCCTCTCCCCTCCCGCAAGGTAGACTTCAGCTCGTCCAGCTCGGGGTCGTAGCCGTCCCGGATTATGCCCCCCTCCCTGATCGCCGAGGGCGGATCGTCTTTAATCGCCCCGCTGATAAGGTCCGCCACCTCTTTGAGGGGCCCAAGGTCGAGCCTTTCTCCGAGATCCACAAGCCTACTTGATTTGACCCCTGCCAGGATCTGGCCTATATGGGGCAGCCGCTCAAGAGAGCTTTTCAGCGCCACCAGATCCTTGGGCGAAGCGGTCCCGTAGGAGGTCCGAGCCACCACCCGTTCCAGGTCTCCCATCCCCTTCAGAGCCTCTCGAAGCTCCGTTCTCAGAAGAGAGGCTCCGACCATCTCCTCCACCGCGTCCAGGCGGCTCTCGATCTTCTCCTTGGAGATTAGAGGCATCTGCAGCCACTTCTGGAGCGTCCTTGACCCCATGGGGGTGGAGGTCAGATCGAGGAACTCGATGAGCGATCCCCTCTTGGACCGGTCCCTGATGTTTCTGAAAAGCTCCAGGTTTCTTAAGGTAGTCTCGTCCAGGACCATGAACTCCTTCGGCGAGTAGAGCCTGATCTCGGAGATGTGGTCGATGGCCGCAAGATGGGCCGATTCTAGGTAAGAGAGGATCGCGCCGCAGGCCCTCATCGCCGGGTCCATGTCGATCATCCCCGACCGGTTCAGCGCATCTTCGCCGAAGTGGGCCAGGAGGCGAGCTTTCGCCCCGGCCAGGTCGAACTCGTCGTCTTCGAGCTTTTGGACCGCCATCCCCTCCAACTCGCTCAGAAGGCTGGGGTCAGCGGACTGAGGGAGGATGCACTCGGAGGGCCTGAACTTGGCTAGCTCGCTTGCGAGCTTTCCCTCGCCATCCGATAATTCCGTTGCCAGAAACTCGCCGGTGGAGACGTCGAGGAAGGAGAGGCCGATCCTGCCCTCATCCTCGACTATCGAAGCGAGGAAGTTGTTCGATCCCTCTTCCAGCATCGAGGGCTCGATGATCGTTCCCGGGGTGATTATCCGGATGATCTCCCTTTTGACCAAGCCCGTCGCCTTCTTCGGGTCTTCCACCTGCTCGCATATGGCGACCTTGTAGCCAGCCTTGACGAGCCTGGGAAGATAGGCATCGAGGGCGTGGTAGGGGATCCCGGCGAGAGGTATCCTGTTTCCCTCCTTGTCCTTCTGCCTCGATGTGAGGGTGATGTTCAAAACCCTGGCCGTGATCTCGGCGTCGCTTCCGAAGGTCTCGTAGAAGTCGCCCATCCGGAATAAGAGCACGGCGTCGCCACACTCTTCTTTCATCCCGAAGTACTGGTCCATCAACGGTGAGATTTTGGCCATGACCTACCCGAACCAGGTAAGGGGCTTCGTCCATCATATCGGTTTCGGTTTCAGTTTCGGTTTCGAGTTTCTCGGATCCCGGATCGCAGCAGATCCCACTGTTATCAGGGCGGCGATGATCAAAAAGGCGACGATCGAGCCGCCGATCCCGTATACGTCGGCGGTGAGGCCCGCAACCAAAGCTCCAAGGACCGCGCCCCCCATTCGAAAGGTGTTGAAGGCGCCGAAGATCTCCCCGCGCCGGGCGGGGCTCGCAACGTCCGCGACCATGGCGGAGGCCGCGGGGTTGCTCATGCCCGAACCAAGACCCAAGAGGATGGGGGGCTTTCTTCCGACCCTGTCCGAGAGCCTGCCGCTGGGGATCTGGGCGAAGAGCTGGACGGCACCGTACACCGATATGATCACCCCGAGAAGGGTGTAAGGAGGCGCCAAGGTCGATGACTTAGAGGGGGAGAATCGGCGAGACGAGGGCAAAGCCCAATACGGCGACGAAGACCGCAAGGTAGAGGACGAAGAGCGACCCATTGCCCTTATTCGAAGATCCTCGCTTCAGTTCTGATCACTTCTGAGAATCAGAACTTCTGGATGCGATGCATCGATGAAGTGGGCAACCAGAGGACATCCTCTCAGTATTTCAAATATCTTGCGAAATAAGAGAATCAGCAAAAAACAATCATCAGTATAAAGATGTTTCAGTGTCATGAAGACAGTCTGCAAAGCGGAGCATGATTAGAGGGCAGAAATAGCAAAAATTCATCGTAATTTGGGCACCATCTAAAAACCGAGTGATTTTCAGTTATTAGAAGCAAAACATCCAGAAACTTTTTGCCTATACCATTGAAGTGTTCGTGATTATTGAGTGAGAATTAGTTTATTCTTCGATATAGTTAAT
>Ga0265594_1000387_pt1 | contig 36717 bp, 41 predicted proteins | sample saktaG_11_FD_190147 | JGI IMG/M metagenome (GOLD analysis project Ga0265594, IMG submission 190147) | Saline water microbial communities from Sakinaw Lake, British Columbia, Canada - sak_2011_5_24_80m | ecosystem: Environmental > Aquatic > Non-marine Saline and Alkaline > Saline ... | reverse complement strand
AGTCGTATGTCGACTCAATCATTGCCACCATGACACTGGGAATGATTGCCACCTTCTCCCTCTCCCTGGACAAGTCGCTGGTGCCGGATATGGCTACCGCCTGGTTTCTACCCATGATGGTGGCCGCCGGGGGTATTCTGGCCTCTATCATCGGGATATTCCTGGTGAGGGTGGGCGAAAAAGCTAAGATGAGTGCCCTGCTTAATGCCCTGCGCCGGGGTACATTCGCATCGTCTATCCTTACTGCTGGTTTCTCTTTCCTGGCAGTCTATTTCCTCCGTGCCGACCTGGGCATATTCTGGGCTATTCTCGCCGGCCTTGTTGCCGGTGTGATAATCGGAGAGAGTACCAACTACTTTACCTCTTACGCTTACAAGCCGACGCTAAATATCTCTGAGGCGGCTCAAACCGGTGGGGGGACACTTATAACCAGAGGATTTGCTAACGGTCTGTTAAGCACTATACCCCCTATTGTTTTGGTAGTAATTGCTATTATGGTGGCTTACTACTTCGCTGATATCTATGGGGTGGCTATTGCCGGAGTTGGTATGCTGGCAACACTGGGCATACAGGATGCTACCGATGCCTACGGTCCGGTGGCTGATAATGCCGGTGGTATCGTTGAGATGGCCGACCTACCCCCGGAGATAAGGGAGCGAACCGATGCCCTGGATTCGCTGGGGAATACTACGGCGGCTACCGGCAAGGGCTTCGCTATCGGGGCAGCCGGACTCACCGCCCTGGCCCTGCTGTTATCCTACACTCAGGCAGTAGGTATCGACATTGCAAAGTTTAACCTGCTTGACCCTCATGTTATTTCCGGCATCTTTCTGGGGGCGATGCTGCCGGCTGTTTTCTGTGCCCTGACCCTTAACGCCGTGGGCAAGACCAGTTTTTCCATAATCAATGAGGTCCGCCGGCAGTTTCGGGAGATAAAAGGGCTGATGGAGGGAACCGCCAAGCCTGACTATGGCAAATCGGTGGCTATCTGCACCACGTCAGCCATTAAGCAGATGATTGCTCCCGGTTTAATCACCATTATTGCTCCGGTTATTGTCGGTGTTGTCCTGGGTCCGCTTGCCCTAGCTGGATTCCTGGTCGGGGCTATTGCCTGCGGTTTTATACTGGCGGTAACCTTTGCCAATGCTGGGGGTTCATGGGATAACGCCAAGAAGTGGATAGAAACCGGCGCTTTTGGTGGCAAGGGTTCGGATGCTCATAAAGCGGCGGTTATCGGTGATACTGTCGGCGACCCGATGAAGGATACTTCAGGCCCGTCCCTCAATATCATGATAAAGCTGATGTCGATAATAGCCCTGGTTCTGGCACCGGTCCTGGCCGGGTTCTCCGGGTTAATTTAATATTCGGGTCAGCCTTGCAGAAAGGGATTTCCCCGGCGTTCGGCGCCAATAGTGGTCTCGGGGCCATGCCCGGGGTAAACGATGGTGTCGTCGGGTAGTGTCATAAGTCTGGTATGGATACTATCCATTAATTGGCTGTAGTTGCCACCGGGCAAATCGGTTCTGCCGATACCGAGGTTGAACAGGGTATCACCGCTGAACAATACCCCCTTCCCCAGCAGGCAAATCCCCCCCGGGCTGTGCCCCGGAGTATGAAGGACCAGAAAATGCAGGTCGCCGATGTCTATGCTATTTCCATCTTGAAGCAACCTGTCGGGGGGAGGTGGAGGGGGATAAGCGAGACCAAGCATCTTGCTCAATGGCTGCTCCTTGAGAGATTCGGCTTCATCGGTATGGACGGCTACCTCAGCCCCGGTGGCTTTCTTGACTTCTTTTAAGGCGCCGATGTGGTCTATGTGCCCGTGGGTCAGGATGATAGAATTGATTTCAAGCCCCAAATCCTTAACCTCTCCTAAAATCACCTCAGCCTCATCGCCGGGGTCGATTACCATCCCCTCTTTAGCGGATTCAGCGCCGACAATATAGCAGTTGGAGCTAAACGGCCCCACCACCAGCTTCTTGAGAATCATCAAAGCCTCCTGATTTATGCGGATAATATTAAGGGTTTTTGGAGCTTATTAAAGCATACGGTATTGGTGGTGTCTATTGCGCTGCAATGAGAAGTATCCGCGAAATTACTAATGGGTATGGCTTTAGGTATGAACACAGAAAATGAGAGGTCTATGTTTAAACGATTTTGGAGAAGATTTAGGTCTCTCTACTTGCTGAGATACTTTCTTTAAAGTGGATATGAAATCCTGCTTTGTTACGGGTAGTTTTTTGGCATCTATTTGTTCAGCCGTTGATAATTACTAACAGTCCCTTAATATTTCGAAGTATTCATCTCGGCTAATGCCGAGAATTTTTAGATTGTTTCGTATAATAAAAATGGGTAAATTGTTTTCCTCTGGTAAAACAAGGGGGCGTTTTAAATCGTCACGTTTATAAATACGATGGTCGCCTTCTTGCCTATCAAACCAGCAGCCACTTTTCAATAAGACACATTCAAATCTGCGCCAGTGGATAGGAGTTAGGCGAGCCAGTCTTTAGCTCCTCACAGGAATGCTTATCGACTCCTCAGTACATGCCCGGTAAACTGGTGGATGCCATTCCTGCCCCTTAGGAACTTTGTGCCACCCGCACTCTTCCAACACATCACTCAGGGTACCCGTCCTAGTAATTTCGCCAAGAAAAATGGTAACAGCCTCCGCAAATCTATGGCGAGCCTTTTCTTCGGTATCACCACAAGTAGAAAGGTCTAAAGCAGGTGAATATGCTATCACCTTATCCCCTTCCTCAAAAAACAAGACGGGAACTTTAGCATCAATTGTTTTCATTCTATTGAGCTTCACAATTTATCCTTCCATAAATCACACTAAGCTATCTACGTTACAATTGTAGCATATATGCTACATACTGTATACACCTTGTCAACCCCCTGTCAACCCCTTGCTCCTGTGGTATTCTACCATAAATCTAGGTATAGACCGCTACCAGCACTGCCTCTTTAACATTGTGCTCATCGAAGAAGACTACCGCAACCTTCCTTCCCAGTGTCATCTCGGCGGTGGGTATGTTCCGAGCCACTGCCACATCTTCTATATAGGCTTTATAGCTGCTGGCAAGCTGAACGGTAGCGGTATAAGCACCGGAGTTAAAGCTTTTGAGCACACCTTTCTTCAATCTCATTTCCAATTACTCCTTCTCAATGTGGTTACACTGCCCCCAGTAGCAGGCGTTCGTCATATTCGCCGCGGCGGGGGTTATAGACCAGAGTCAGCCCCAGCACCCTTCTCTTCTCGGCACTGAGCCCGGCCCGGCTGTCGGTTATGTCAATGACATCGTATAGCTGCTGCCCGCAGTTGACCGGGGTACGAATAAACCCGCTGGCTGATTCTATCTCAGCCTGTCTTAAATAGGCCTCCCCCCGGGCTTGAGCCTTCTGGGCGGTATCAATATTCCTGTCCTCCAGCTGGTTGAGGCGGTCGTAGCTGCGGGCTATCTCATCCCAGCTAAGGGTATCAACGATTACCGGCTCATCTTCTGCCGGGTCGTAGCCTTCCGTCTGGATGCGGTTGAACTCCGCTTGGCTGTGCTTGACCCGGTTGACCGGTTGGCGGTGGCATAATGCCGCCCGGTGCTCCGAAGCCCCCGAACATACCAAACATTTGCCCTATAGCCTGGGAGAAGTAGGGCTGTATGGCATTGGTTAACATAGAAGCCATAGGATTGGGACTCTCCGGTTTAGCCGCTTGTCGTGCCACTTCTTGTACTTGCTGGCCCACTCTCCAAGCGGCTTCCTCAGCGTCGGCACGGGCGACCTCTTTGCTATCGCTTTTGGCTTCACGCATGATATCCAGTTGGTTCTTCACTATTTCCGCCTGGCCCGAAGCCGTAAGCTGGGCATACCTGGCTCCCAGCAGGAGGAAGCCCACGCCGTCCAGAACACCTCGCCGCCATACCTCTACTGCGTCTCCATTCTGAGGCAGGTGCAGAACGTCAAGCACAGCCTCAGGGGGAATCACGTCTTTGGAGCCGAGCTTGATCATCTCGTGCTTTACCCTACCATTTGAGCTGGGAGCGGATGTATCGTTGCCAGATGTTAGCTCGTTTTCCGGCTTTACCCTTAGTTTCGCGTAATGGTAGGCAGTTCGCCGGTTGAAGCCGAGCTCGATTATCTGTTTTACACTGTAGCCTTCATCTAGAAGCCGGTTTATCTCTCCTTTTTCGTCCATTGCCTCATCGGCTGGAACCAGTGTTTCCTGTTGCTGCACCGCTTCGGTTTCTGGCGCTTCAATTACATCGTTATCTTTTTCTTTTTCTTCGTTCATATGTACCTCCTCTTTTTGAATAGAATGTAACCTTGGAGTGACATCTTCTAGCTCATTTACCACCTCCCTCTGGCGTGATGGCCGGAGATGACTTTACGAAGGTGGAAAGCTGAATCAGAAGCTCCTTTATTTCAAGGTCTTCTATTGCGTGTCTCTGAGATGACCGTCTGGGGCTTGAAGGTGGGTGAGCACTTGACCAGGTTCTGCGGCTTGGCTATATATAGGGTTAGCAGCAGTAGCTCAAGCTGGGCTGATAGCTCGTTCTTGCCCCCCTGCCGGGCAATCTCCACCGAGAAGGTAAGCCCTTTCCTGCCGAAGACGCTGTCAAGTATCGCCAGCGCTACCTCTCGCTGGTAGGGGCGTAGCTTATTTATTGAGGGCGGCTCCGATGCCGATGCCGAGGGGGAGGGCGACATCTCTGAGGACATTACCTATAGCCTCCTTCAGTCCCTTCTTGTCTTCCTTGCTGATGTTGTACCTGGTTCTGACCAGTCTGGACAGGGTGTTGGTTGCCTGCATAATGAGCTTGATATTGTCCCGGTCATTTGTCAGGATAGATTTTATCTTAACCCTGAGCAGGGCAATCTCGTCATCAATGCCCTCAACGCCAGTGGCTAGCTCAAAATCAAGCTGCTCGGCTTCATCAAGAACTTTGGAGTAGAAACCGTGCTTCCTTGCGTTCTGATTACCCTTCGGGGCGCCTCTTTTTCTCTTTGCTTCTGCTGGCATGTGGTTTATCTCCTTGCCTGGTTGATTTACCTTGGGCACCATTGTTCAGGAGCCTGGCGGTGGCCAGGACTATGGTGTGGGCAGCCAGGTCCCATCTCTGCCTTTCCACGGCTAATCTCAATAGTCGCATAGCTTTCCCCTTTCTAGCTGTTTCGGTATCTATAATAGCACATGTGTTCTATGATGGCTACACTATTTTGTCATGTATTGATATCCTGTTATAGCCGTTATAAAATAGGGCTTGAAATGGGTGTTGCCAAACAGCTCTACCAGCTGCAGGAGATTGACCTGGAGATTGAGTCCGATGAACAGGCTCAGGCCCAGATTGCCAGTCAGCTCGGGGAAAGCCAGGCGGTAGTCAGGGCCAAGGATGAAATTAAAGAAAAGCAGCAGCATCTTGAAGAATTAGGACGGCAGCAGCACTCCGCCGAATGGGAGTTAGAAGACCTCGTGAATAAGCTCACTGCTGCTGAAGGGAAACTGTACGCTGGCCGGATAAAAGACCCGAAAGAGCTGGCCAGTCTTCAGCGTGAGGTTGAGGCATTGAGAGGCAGGCGTAGCCATCTGGAGGATACGGCCCTGGAGGTAATGGATAAGGTTGAGCTTGCCACGGCGGGTGTAACTACCCTAACCAATGAGCTTAAAGCATTGGAGACTGAGTGGCATAACCAGCAGAAGAAGTTGTCCACCGATATGGAGCGGCTCAAGGTTGAGCTAGCTGACCTTAAGCAGAAACGGCAACTGCTGTCGGCTGAGATTGATCCTCAGGCACTGAATCTCTACCAGGGGCTCAAAAGGCAGAAGGGCCAGGCGGTGGCCAGAGTAGAGCAGGGAATATGCTGTGGCTGCCGTATATCACTACCCACCACCGAGTTGCAACGGGTAAGGGGTGATAGCCTGGTGCAATGCAGTAGCTGCGGGCGTATTCTGTTCCTGCCCTGACGTGATAAAAGGGGTAAGATTGAAGAAGGTAATAATACACGCTGACGGTGCTTCACGGGGTAACCCCGGGCAGGCGGCCATCGGCGCTGTTATCAAGGATGAGCGGGGCAGGCTTATTGCCTCCGTTTCCCGGCGTATCGGCAGGGCGACTAATAACCAGGCGGAATATAGAGCCATTATTGCCGCTCTGGAAGAAGCCGTCAGATTAGGCAAAAGGCAGGTTGATATCAGGCTGGACTCGGAGCTGGTGGTAAAGCAAATTAATGGTGAATACCGGGTAAAAAACGTGATCCTCAAGCCATTATGTCAACAGGCAAAGCAGCTGCTGGGCTCACTGGAAGGCTTCACCATCGCTCATATTCCGCGCCGGCAGAATAAAGAGGCGGATAAGCTGGCGAACAAGGCGTTGGATATGGGTTAATAATCCCACCTCATACCCTTCTCAAGGCTATGCTCGTTGACTAATAGCCCTCCAAATACTAAACTATAAGTAGGTCAAGTAAACTGGGTGACCGCTGTGGCTAGTTGCCATAGAGGAAAGTCCGAGCTCCACCGGGCAGGATGCTGGGTAACGCCCAGGAGGGGTAACCCTACGGAAAGTGCCACAGAAACATACCGCCCGCTAGCGGGTAAGGGTGAAATGGTGAGGTAAGAGCTCACCAGCGGCTGGGTGACCAGTCGGTTGGGTAAACCCCATCCGGAGCAAGACCAAATAGAGGGATAAAAGGACGCCCGGCCTATCCCCGGGTTGGTCGCTTGACCCTGGTGGTAACATCAGGGCTAGATAGATGGTCACCGCTCCGACCAGTCGGAGTACAGAACTCGGCTTACAGGTTTACTTGGCCTCTCTGGGTTCAAATAAACTTTCCCTCAATCTATCCTGTTTGGTAAACAGGTGTTTAACAAAGAATTTTTGCGGTTACAGCTTGGTGCTAAGAAAAGGGGAGTAAAGTTTAACAACCGGGGTGGTGTAAAGAGTAATAGGGGTTAGAAAAGTAACCTCAGCAACCGTTAGCGAGTTTGCCAATCAAAAATATTAAGCATATAGTGAATATTGATGGAGACTTTTGATCCGGTAGCTCGTGATTTTATCCTCTTCTGCACCCACCGTAATCATAAGGAATGGCCAGCCCTTTACGATGAGATGTGCTGGGTGGCCGGGCGCCGGCTGTTCCGGGGGCTGGGCTATGCCGAATTAAGAGAGGCGGGAATATCCCTCGGCCTTACCAACATAGAGGATACTATTAGGATGGTGGATGCCGTTACTACTCAGCAATAGAGGGTTCACCGTGATAAATTATAAGTTCTATCCTCTAATCTGAAAACAAGCCCTTTGCTTATAGACCCTGAAATTATTTATTAGATATATTGCCTCACTTTTTGATACTCCTCTCAAAGACAAAGAGAGGATTGGTGTCCCCGTCAGGTGCCCCTCTGGTTGGCTTTTTTAGTGCGGGCCGTTTAAAATTAGACAGCCCCTTTTTAAGTGGTGAAATGTTTTAGGAGAGTGGGTCCGATGCCGAAAGCAATTAAAATTATAATGATAACTCTGTTATTGGTGGTGAGCCTTACCTTATCATTTGGGGCTGGCTGTGGCGTAGTTGACAGAACCCCTCAAGGCTTGGAGCCGGGCCTGGATAGTATAGCCGAGGCATGGGAGACCATCTTCAGTGATTATGTGGATAAGGACAGACTTGATACCGAGGCACTGAGTCAGGCAGCTATCAGGGGTATGGTTGAAGCTCTGGATGACCCCTACAGTGCCTATCTGGATACTGAAGCCTACCAGCTGAACCTGGGTAACCTGGAGGGGAAATTTGAGGGTATTGGCGCCTATGTAGGTATTGATGAAGATGAGCAGATAATGATTATCGCACCTATTCCTGACTCGCCGGCAGCTGAGGCTGGAATTGAAGCCGGCGATATAATCATGGAAGTTAATGGCAGGTCTGCTTCAGAGATGAGCCTGACTGAGGTGGTGCTTAACATTCGTGGGCCCAAGGGAACCCCGGTGAAGCTCCTTATTCTTCATCAGGGCGAGGCCGAGCCTGAGGAGATTGAGATAGTCAGGGGTGAGATTGAGTTACCCAGTGTTTACTTTGAGATGAAGGAAGACATCGCTTATATTCAGATTACCCATTTTTCTGAGCGTACCGGTGAGGAATTATCCCCGGTGATACAGGATATAAATCAAGAAGCAGTTACCGGTATCATCCTTGACCTGCGCCGTAACCCCGGTGGTTTATTGCGAGCCGTAGTTGATGTCGCCGGCTACTTCCTGGAGAAAGGCGTGGTCGTCGATGTGGTGGATAACGAGGGAGAGCATACTGCTTCAGCGGTTGAGCCTGGAGGAACCACCACTGACCTGATCATGGTTGTTTTAGTGGATAGCTACAGTGCCAGCGGCAGCGAGGTGTTGGCTGGAGCCCTTCAGGATTATGGTCGTGCCGCCATTGCGGGCACCACAACCTATGGCAAGGGTAGTGTTAATGTCCTGCGCCAGCTTGAGGATGGCTCAGGGTTATATATTACCACGGCCCGCTGGTTTACCCCTGATGGCCGCCCTATAGAGGGTGAAGGTATAGTCCCCGACTATGAGCTTGACCCTGAGGAAGAGGATGCCATTGAGTGGGCTATAGACTACCTGGCGAACGTTAAATGAGGCTAAGATTCTTAACCATGTAGTCCGCCTGTGAGTTGTAGCCGGAGTCGCGGTAGTATTCTTTGGCTCCAATTCCACTCAAAACTACCGTCCTCGGCGCTTGAAACTCCTCACCGGCAATTCGCTCGGCTTCCCTCAGTAATGTTTTACCCAGACCCTTATGCTGAGCTGCGGCGGGATTCCGTTGGTTGAGAGAGACCTCCGGACCGTATATGTGTAGTTCCCGTATTAAGGCTAAATTTCCTCCGGTCTCCGCTCCTAATCTGGCTATGGGTTTAGATTGGATCCTCATCCGCAGCAGGCCAAACAGCGTTTCATTTTCATCCTCAAAGGAGAGGAAAACTTCCTTACCTCCTGAAGCTTCGTAATCCATTCTGGTTAGTTGCGGTTCGCCGATTTCCCAGCCGTCCTGTGCCCGATGGCCATATTCCCGGCAGCGGATACACTTACATTGGGTACCCTGTTGCTTCATTCGCTGTTTGGTTATACCTCGCAGCGAATCCTTTAGCCCGCCCACAATAAATTTTGCCGGGATATCACGCAACACTCGTGAGATTCTGACATACTTGGGTACGATGGCTTTAATCTGGCAAATCAGGTTAATCATAGTATCATCGTCGTATGGCTGGTAGCGCCCCTCCTGATACCACTTCTCCAGCTCGGTACCCTCCACTACCATGGTGGGATATAGCTTCAGACCATCCGGTTTAAAGCGAGCATCACTGAATAGCCTTACTGATAGCTCTAGGTCCCTGTCTGGAGTTGAACCGGGCAGTCCCGGCATCCAGTGGTAGTGTACCTTGAAGCCGTGCTCCTTGAGCAGTGTGGTGGCTTTAACCACATCTTCTACCTTATGCCCTCTTCTTACCAGTCGGTAGATTTCATCATCCAGGGTCTGAATGCCCAGTTCCACTCTGGTGGTGCCGAACTTAAGCATCCGGTCTATCTCTTCCTGTCCACACCAGTCAGGTCGGGTCTCTATGCACAACCCGGTACAGCGGTGGTTGGCGGTTTCATTAAGTCGCTTGGCTTCTTCCAGGTTAGTTGCTTCTTCGCCATTCAGGGCATCAAAGCAGTCCTTGATAAACTGGTATTGATAGTCTTGAGGATATGCCAGAAAAGTACCCCCCATTACTATCAGCTCAATCTTATCGGTGGGGTGCCCCATTCCGGATAGAATTCTCAACCTGAGTTCGACCTGTTTCTCGGCGTCGTAGTCGCATTTTATCGCCCGCAGGACAGCCGGCGATTCTGGAGTATAGCTCTGGGGAGCTGCCCGGTAGGTAGGACAGTAGATACACTGCCCCGGGCATTCCATCGGCTCGGTCATAACCGCTACCGGGGTTACCCCGGATATTGTCCTGGTGGATTTTCTCATAGTATGCTTCCCCTGAGAGTCAAAGCCAGTTTAGCAGATTTCAGCTTGTGGCGCTATTAAAAATCTGGTTCTATTTCATCATGGTGAGAAGAAGTACACTTCAGGGCATAAATCTGACAGAAGTCACGAAGTTATAGACAGGATTTTCTTAAAATGGTAAACTATTACTGAGAAAGGAGGACATTTGGCACGTATATTGGTGGCAGACGACGATCCCCTGAGCATCAAACTGCTTAACTTCAGACTAAGAAGTGTGGGCCATGAGGTCATTTTTGCTGTGAATGGTGGAGAGGCTCTGGAGATTGCCACGAGGGAGAAACCTGACCTTGTCCTGCTCGATATCATGATGCCGGTTATGAATGGATTTCAGGTTCTGCGGAAGCTCAAGTCGCAAGAAGAGACAAAAAATATCCCGGTGCTAATACTTACCTCGAAGGTGCAGGAGAAGGATGTTGTGTTCGGACTCGAAGCTGGTGCCGAAGACTACCTCACCAAACCTTTTAGTTTTGCAGAATTAAACGCTCGGGTGAACCGTGTTCTTGCCTCTTGTTCCTAGAGCTGATTCCAAATTCTCCTATCGCCTACTTAGACAATGTTAGAAGCTATCTACACAATCATATCTCTACAGTTACTTATTCTAGCCATTGTTCCCTACTTGGTCTTACGCCGCTGGGCAGTCAACTTACTTGAGCGTTGCGCTGAAAGACGAAAGCACCACTTCGAGCCTTATGTACTTAACCTCCTCAATGACCCTACAGCGATAGAGCCACTAGAACACCGTCTCTTCCCCGGTGATAGAAAGTTTATTAAAGAGTTGCTTTTGCAGCTGGCAGCTCAGTTGAAGGGACAGGACAGATGCAATATGACCACCGCCTTTGAGAAAATTGGCTATGTGAAAAACGAGATGAGTGCTTTGCTTTCAAGGAGATGGTGGCGAAGGCTCGAAGCTGCCATCAATTTAGGAACTATGCAGAGTCAAATGGCGGTTGCCGCCCTTATCGATGCCGTAAGAGACCCTGTCGAAGATGTTAGGCTGGCGGCAGTGATGGCGCTGGGACAACTGAATGAACCTAGAGGGCTCCGGTTGCTTATAAGGATAATAGAAGAGGGAGACCGCTGGACGGGTAGTCACATCGTCGAGGCTCTCATAAGTATGGGACCCGAAATTACCTCCAAGATCATTCCTAGACTCGAAGCAACCACAAATATCAATGCTCGTCTTTTATATGTGCAGATTTGCGGACTTTTGCAAATTACCGAGGCTCTGGACTCACTTTTCTTGCTGCTGAGAGACCCCGATAAAGAAACTCGAATATCGGTAGCTAAAACACTGGGTCAGATAGGAGACGTATCAGCTGTGGAAAACCTGATTATTTCGCTTGACGATGAGAGTTGGGAGGCTAGGGCTCAGGCAGCTAAAGCCATTGGATCACTAGGGGACAAGCAAGCCGTGGATAAACTCAAGCGGGCACTCTCAGACGAGAACTGGTGGGTTAGGCACAACGCCGCCGATGCCCTATATCGACTTGGTGAAGAAGGCATAGAGGCTCTGCATGAGACCTCGTGTTCAGAAGAAAAGGCACCACGTGCCACAGCAGCACAAGTATTGGCAGAAAGAGCTTTGGGAGTGTAAACATTGGTGCAAAGCGACAGCATTCTGATTAGCATAATCTTGGGCTTCAATATAGCCATTCTCATCTACTTCGTCGCCATCAACGGTAATTATTTCGTCTTGTTGGTTATCTCATATTTCTCAATGCTCCGGTACCGAAGACACATCGAGCATGAGCAGTGGCAACGAATAATACAATCTCCGCTGACGATACCTGTCTCCATAATTGTGCCTGCCTACAATGAAGAACTCACTATAGAAGAGAGTGTGAAATCTCTGCTGATGCTGGAATACCCTGAGTTTGAGGTTATCGTGGTCAACGATGGGTCAGCGGACAACACCTTGGGAAAACTTGAGACTTCCTTTAACCTGCACCCGATACCGGCAGATATTGAAGAAAAGGTGCCTTGCCAGCAGATACTGGGCCTTTATCGTTCGCCAGATAATCCTAGCCTAGTTGCTGCGGACAAGATAAATGGAGGCAAGGCCGATGCTCTTAATGCCGGGATAAATGTCTCAAGATATCCAGTGATATGTGCCATCGACGCTGATTCGCTGATAGAGGGTGGGGCTCTCTTGCGCGTAACCAAGCCTTTCTTGGAGAGGCCTGGAAAGACTGTAGCCGTGGGCGGCATCGTACGAGTTGCTAATGGTTGCACTATCGAAGCCGGTAGCGTGCTGCATGTAGGGTTGTCTCGCGCCTGGCTACCTTTGATACAAGCCGTCGAATACCTACGAGCTTTTCTCTTTGGACGGTCCGGCTGGAGTGCTCTGAACTCCTTACTTATCATATCAGGGGCCTTTGGTATTTTCCGAAAAGATGTGGTCATCGCTGTTGGCGGTTACCGGCGAGGCTCACTTGCCGAAGATGTAGAATTGGTAGTACGGATGCACCGCTATCTGCGAGAACAGAGGCGGGAATATGAAATGCGCTTTCTGTCTGACCCAGTATGCTGGACCGAGGTGCCTGAATCACTCAGTATCTTGGGACGGCAAAGGAACCGCTGGCAGCGAGGGCTTATCGACTCTCTCCGCATTCACCGCAGGATGATGCTAAATCCGAGATATGGAATAATTGGAATGGTTGCCTTCCCTTACTTCGTGTTCTTTGAGATGCTGGCACCGGTGGTAGAGCTGTTAGGGTATATCATCGTGCCTATAAGCTATGCATTAGGTATGGTGGATTTCTCATTCTTTGCCCTTTTCTTAACGGTAGCAATCTTGATAGGAGTCATCCTATCGACAGGGGCGGTGGTATTGGAAGAGCTTTTCTATAGAAGATACCCGAAGACCTCGGACATTGTGAGATTGGTCGCTGCCGCCTTTTTGGAGAATTTCGGATACCGCCAACTAACCGTATGGTGGCGGGTGAAAGCATTCTGGGATTACTTTACCGGCAAGACAGCGTGGGGTAAGATGGAAAGAAAGGGTTTCATCAAGACATTAGGAGGAAGAAGCGATAGCAATAGATGTATTTAATCAAATAGCGCCGGGTTGGTATAATTTCAGACACTGGTCTATATTCCGTAGTGAGCTGGAGGCACTGGCACATCGGTGGCAGAAGGGCAAACTACTTAATCTTGGCTGTGCCCACGGCCCCGACTTCCTGCCCTTTATCCACTCCTTTGAGTTATATGGCATTGATTTTTCTGTCCGGATGCTAGGCTTTGCCCGTAAATACGCGCGGAAGTTCAATTTTGCGGTAGAACTGTCGCTGGCTGATGTTATCTCCCTTCCCTATCCCGACGGAACCTTTGACTGGGCAATCTCAGTGGCTACCTACCACCATATAAAGGGTGAGAAGGAGAGGCAAATGGCATTAAGCGAGCTGAGGCGAGTGTTAAAGCCTGGGGGTGAGGCCTTTATCACCGTGTGGAACCGCTGGCAACCTCGCTTCTGGTTTAAGGGTAAAGAGGTGGCTGTGCCGTGGCGGAAGAGGGATAAGACCCTGTATCGCTATTACTACCTCTTCTCTTATGCCGAGCTGGAGAGGCTGGTGAAGCAGGCTGGTTTTGATGTCTTAAATTCCTTCCCCGAAGGCTCCTATCACTTCCCGCTCAAGCTTTTCTCTCGCAATATATGCCTGCTGGTGAAGAGGAAGAGATGAGAAAAGGTAAAGAGGGTTCGTGGCCTAAGCTAAGTGTAGAAGAAATAGAAAAGCTATCTGACTATTGTCTACAAAATGCTGGGGAGTTAATAGTAGAGGCTGGGATTCTTTTTCAGAACAAGAAATACGCTCGCTCATTTGCTCTGTCTATAATTGCTGTGGAGGAGATTAGTAAAAGAGAGCTATTGTGGGAAGCAATTTGGCTAGGAGATGATGAACAGAAATGGAGAAAGTTCTGGAGGGAGTTCAATTCTCATCGGGTTAAGCTCAGCCAAATGTTAAAAAACTACGTCGACATTGATATAAGTAAAAAGTTCAATGCGCCAATAAAGGCAGTAGATGTATACCTTAGTAAGGTGGCGAAGGCTGAAGTAAGGTCGCAAACAGAAGCGTATTATTTTGATCGCTGTAAGCAATGGGCTTTTTATGTGGATGCGGTTGAAGGCAAGCTAATCGCTCCATCTCAATATATCCCACAAAAGACTGCGCAAGGAATGTTGAATTGGGCAGAGCATTATCTTGAAGTTCATCGAGGATTTAAGCCGACAAGAGAAGAAGTAAACTCTAGGCTTGCTATTAAGAATGATATGAAAGAAGGGGAGGATTTTATCGATTACTGGTATCGTAAGCGAGGCTTGATTAGACCATAATAAGACTAGGTCTTTGTTATCTAAATCAAAATAAGGAGGATATCATGCCGGTAGTTACTGTGGAGATGTGGGAGGGGCGTACCCTTGAGCAGAAGAAGCAGCTCGCTGAGGGTATAACCTCTTCATTTGTTAAAATCGGTGTTCCTCAAGAGGTGGTGCAGGTCATTATCAAAGATAACCCCAAGCATAACTGGGCAATTGGGGGCAAACTTGCTTCAGAGAAATAAAGCGAAAGTCTAGGAAGTTACCGGCGTGGCAAACTTATAGCCCATCCCGTGCTCGGTGACGATGATGTTGGGCGATTCAGCACTATCTCCTAGCTTTTGCCTTAGGTGCTGAATGTGTACCCTGAGCAGGTCTCGGGCATCTCGGTATGTTTCCCCCCATACCTTGATTAACAGGTTCTCATGGGAGAGCAGCCTTCCCTCATTTCTAACTAAATGGTGGAGCAGCTTGAATTCAGTGGCGCTGAGCTTCACTGGCTTCCCATCTACCCTTACCTCATTGCTGGCGAAGTCGACCGATAGGTTACCGCTGACGAAGGGAGGTTCATTAGTGCTGGCAGATACACCCTGGGTACGACGCAGTACTGCTTGCACCCGGGCAACCAGTTCAATATGGCTGAAGGGCTTTACCATGTAATCATCTGCCCCCAGCTCAAGGCATCTGGCTACATCGGTATCCTCGCTCCTTACGGTGAGCATTATCACCGGCACCTGAGAGAAGAGCCGTATCTCGCGAAGTACCTGGAAGCCATCCGTATCGGGCAGCCCGATATCTAGGATAACTATGTTAGGATTCTCAGCCTCAATGAGATCTAGCCCCTTGCTACCCTCGCTGGCTGAGAGCAGGGTAGCGCCACTCCAGCGTAGCTGGAAGCACAGAGAGACGACCTCTATAATCTCTGGAGAGTCATCAATCACTACTACTTTCATATTACCACCAGTCCTTAGAATTCAGTATCTACTACCTACCGCTGTGCAATTGGCAGAGAGAAGATAAATGTGGTGCCCTGCCCGACGGTACTCTTTAACCAAATTTTACCTTCGTGAAGCTCAACAAGTGCTTTAGTGATGGCTAATCCCAGTCCACTGCCGGCTTGCTTTCCCTTACCGTTACGATTAACCTGATAATACGGTTGAAAGACTCGTTCTTGCTCCTCAGCCGGGATGCCCATCCCGGTGTCGCTTACCTGAACCATCAGGCTCTGGCCATCCTGCCGGGCCCCCACCTTTATTTTGCCTCTTTCTGGAGTGAACTTGCTGGCATTGGCTACTAGAGCTAGCAGAATCTCCTCTAGATATTGTCTGTCCGCTTTGACCGGAGGTAGAGAATCGGGTAAGTCCATAGCCAGGGATTGGCTTCTGCTTCGGGTTGTTGGGTAAGACCGTATCGCCACATCATGGATAACCTGCCCAATGTCAACAGCCTCTAATTGTAGCTGTAAATCCCCGGCTAGCAGCATTGACATCTCGGAAAAGAGAGATAGCCTTTCATCTATGCTGTGCGCATTTCGGATGATGCTTTGAATAAGCCTCCCCGACACGCTTTTCTTGTCTGGCTGAAGCTCACCATTGAGTAGCTCCGCTGAAGCGATAATAGCGGTGAGCGGGGTCTTAAGCTCATGGGTGGTGACGGAGATAAACTCCATTCTTTTTGTATCCTGTCCTATCATTTGCCTGCTCTTTTGCCTTCGGCTATCCCGGGACTCTCAAAGCTCTCCTGCTATTGTCTCTTGCTTAAATAATAGTTTGCCAAATGGCAAATGTCAATAGGCAGGGGGGTAAGGCTACTAAGTAATGCCTTTCCTTGGCGGCTAAAGCTACGGATTATACAATGGCACTGCTAAAATGGCTAGAAAATACGGTGTTATCATCGTGGGAAGGGCGTAACCTGTCTGGGTTCTAATCATTCTTAGTTGTTCTACCGATTGGCTTTCCCCTACCATTCAGCATCCCTTATTTTAGTTGATTAGCCACTCCTCTTTTTATGCCTCTCCTCTCTATCCGCTCTTAATTCATTCACCAGACTATTCATGGAGCTGGTCAACTCAGTAAACTTACTCTCTATAGTATTTTTAAGTTCATTTATACTTTGTTCCATATTTCTATGTGACTCGTTCTGGGTAGAAAGACTATTTATTATTGCTTGAAGAGCCACATCTCTTTGCTTATCCTCTTTCGTTGGCTTAGTTAGAAAGCAGAGGAATATGAGGCTTAAAAAGGCAGTAACCCCAACCAACACTATTGTAAACGGAGTGCCAGATTCATTCCATAGTTCTATCATAGTTGCTCCCCGCTGCCACTTGATACCGAGATACCATAAACGAATGACATCAAACGCAACCAATGTAGACAACCCCAATGAGAAAACTGCCAGTACTCTTGCTTTCCACTTGTCAGATAGCATACCAACGTCCTCCTACTGAATATATCAGTAAGAGGATAAACTATACTAAAACTACCGTCAATCATGATTTACTTGCCCTCTCTTAATACACCATCAAACAACTAAGCTTGATTAAAACGCACCAGTAGTATTGCGTGTCTTTATACTTACCGTATTTAATAACATTCTCGGATTGGCAGTATTTACAGTTTATTATTGTCATTTAGCCTCTTTTCAATTCTTTCCAACACTGAAATTAATCGTTCAAATACTTCAACAGTATCATCTTTGCGTTTGGTAAATATCTTATGCACTAAGCGGACAAAAACAATTAATACAACAATAATACCTACCCAATAAAGTCCAGAAGCCATAATCATAAGCCACTCACCCCCCACAATCGGCTTCCAGTTCGCCCAATCCCAAATAGTAAGGCGGCGTAAAGTGTTGAGGAAACCATCCAATTCTGTAAAACGCCAAGTGTAGTCAACCAGCCAAAGGAATATTGCAAACCACGCCAGCAAGGTATCCAATTCTGAAAATGAATGACGTAAGTTATTCCATACCCTATGTCGCATAATATAATTCTCCCTAGTTTTTTAAGGGGATTATACCACCTATAATGCACCACCAAACAACTAAGATTGATTAAAAAGCCTGTCTGTCATTCCTTGACAGGATGGGTTCAGGCTGGTTAGAATAGGGTGATATTGGATTACTTGCTAATCTTTTCTCAATAAATAGGGGTACTATAGGCGAGGTTGTAAAAAGGAGGGTGATGCTATTTGGCCGATGTAGTGGCTGGTGACAATGAGAGCTTTGAGAGTTTGCTCAAGAGGTTTAGCAAAAAGGTGCAGCAGGCTGGTATCCTGAGTGAGGCGCGCCGTCGGGGACATTACGAGAGCCCTAGTGACAAGCGCAAGCGGAAGGCAGCCAAGAGGCGGCGGAGTGCTAGCAGGACATATAGATAAAAAGTATTACTTCGGTTGTAGGCTAGGATGGAAGTAAATTTAAAGCAGAAACTGTCGGATGACCTTAAGCAGGCGATGAGGAGTGGGGATGGGGTGAAGCGTTCGGTTCTCCGGTTGGTAATGGCCGCTATCAAAAATGCTGAAATCGCTCAGCGAACTGTTCTTGAGGAAGATAAGGATATCCTGGGTATTATCGCCAAGGAAGTCAGACAGCGTCGTGAGAGCATTGAAGCCTTCAAGCAGGGAGACCGTCAGGACCTGGTGGCTGGGGAAGAGGCTGAGATGGCTATCCTGAATGAGTATTTACCCCGGCAGATGAGCCGTGAAGAGATTATGACTGCGGCTCGTCGGGTTATTGAGGAAGTAGGCGCACAGGGACCCCGGGACAAAGGAAAGGTTATGCCTCAGCTCGTTGCTCAGCTTAAAGGGAAAGCCGATGGGCGAGAGATAAACGCTGTAGTAACTGAGTTGCTTAATTTATAGTCATCTGGTTGGATGGGCAATTTTAATTTTTCCTCTTTTTGCTGTGGACAGGTATTGGTCAGACTATTTAATCTTTACCCCTTTGTCCCCTCTCTGAGAAGGAGGGACTATCCCTAATGAACGGTTTGAATGTAACACCTGATATATCTCAGTCAGTATAGGGGCGTGATTTGATGCACAGGGTGGAAGTTTGCCTGAAAAGCCACCTATCGGATGCCAGAGGGCTGGCTCTGGTCAGGGATATATATGACCTGGGGATAGCGACAGTCTCAAGTGTTCGTGTGGTAGATGTATACTGGCTGGATGCGGATTTACCATCGGACAAGCTCAACCTTATTTGTAGTTGCCTTCTGGCTGACCCGGTGACACAGGATTACCGGTGTGAGCCAAACCCCTCAGGCGAGAGCAGAACCGGTAGCGGTTATCATACTGTTGAAGTCACCTATAATGCCGGTGTTACTGACCCGGTTGAGGATAGTATCATGAAGGCGGTGCGAGACCTGGGTGTGGAGGGGGTCGGGGGGGTTAAAACAGCCAAACTATACCTCATTCAGGGGCAGCTAGACGCGCGTCAGCTGGAGACCATATGCAGCCGACTTCTGGTAAACCCGATTATCCAGCACGTTGTCAAGCCGGGGCAGTCCGTTTTTCCCCGGAATCCCCGGTATGAGTTTCAGCTGAAACGGGTAGATATCCTGGGTGATAACGGACGGCAGGAAGTAAAGGGGCAGTTTGCCTTTACTGAGGATGAGCTCCAGGCTATCATTGCCTACTTTCAGCAGGAAGGGCGCAACCCGACCGATGCCGAACTGGAGACACTGTTCCAGACCTGGTCCGAGCACTGCGTTCATAAGACATTTAAGGGCAGCATTAGCTTCGGTGGGCTGACCATAGATAACCTGCTCAAGAGCACTGTCATGAAGGCAACCGAGGAGCTAAAGAAGCCCTGGTGTCTTTCTGTCTTTGAGGATAATGCCGGGGTAATTGACCTTGATGGCCGCTGGGCACTGTGTTTTAAGGTTGAGACGCATAATCACCCCTCTGCAGTTGAGCCCTACGGTGGGGCGGCCACCGGGATTGGTGGTGTCATCCGTGACCCCCTCGGCACTGGCTTGGGGTCCAAACCGATTCTGAACACGGATGTATTCTGCTTTGCGCCCCCTGATTTTCCCTATGAGAAAGTGCCCAAGGGAGTGTTACACCCGCGTCGCATTTTCAAGGGCGTTCGGGCGGGTGTGGCTGATTATGGCAATCGTATGGGTATTCCTACCCTTAATGGTGCTATTCTGTTTGACGAGCGCTATCTGGCTAATCCGCTGGTCTTCTGCGGTACGCTGGGTTTGATGCCGAGCAATATGGCTAAATGTGGTCAGCAGCGGCCTGGTGACCTGGTGGTGGTGCTGGGTGGCAGAACCGGGCGTGATGGTATACACGGGGTAACCTTTGCCTCGGAGCAGCTTACTGAAGAGTCAAGTTCTGTTTCTTATTCCTCGGTTCAAATCGGTAATCCCATTGTGGAAAAGAGATTTTTAGATGTGCTGCTTCAGGCAAGAGACCGCCGGCTGTATCGCCGCATAACTGACTGCGGAGGTGGTGGGCTTTCCTCGGCGGTGGGGGAGATGGCGGCTGAGACTGGGGTACGGGTTTATCTGGATAAAGTGCCGCTAAAGTATGCCGGGCTGTCCTATTCGGAGATATGGGTGTCCGAGTCTCAGGAGCGAATGGTGCTGGCGGTACCACCTGATTGTATTGATGAACTGCGCAGCCTTTTTGCCAGCGAGGATGTAGAGATGGCGGTCATTGGCGAGTTTACTGATGACCGTAGGCTCCAGCTCTTTTATCAGGGGAACCTGGTGTGCGACCTGAGCCTGGAGTTCCTGCATGAGGGCCGGCCACAGATGAAGATGGAGGCAGTATGGGAGCGACCAGGCTACGCCGAGCCTGATTTCGCCGTGCCGGCAGACCTCGGTGATGACCTGCTGAGCATCCTCGGCTCTTTCAATGTCTGTAGTAAGGAATGGGTAATCCGCCAGTATGACCACGAGGTGCAGGGGGGTAGTGTCCTCAAGCCGCTGGTGGGGAAGAATAATGACGGGCCGGGCGATGCCGCCATCATCAAACCGGTTCTGGACTCAGAAATGGGTGTAATTGTCGCCAATGGCATAAATCCCGGATACGGGGAGATAGACCCCTACTGGATGGCAGCCTCGGCTATTGATGAAGCGCTGAGGCAGGTGATAGCTGTCGGTGGTAATCTGAAGAAGGTGGCCCTGCTGGACAATTTCTGCTGGGGTAATACTGGCCGTCCCGATATGCTGGGGGCTTTAGTCCGGGCTGCTCAGGCCTGCTATGATATGGCTATTGTCTTTGAGACCCCCTTCATTTCCGGTAAGGATAGCCTCAATAACGAGTTTCGATACAGGGGCAGGACTATCTCTATCCCGCATACCCTGCTCATCTCGGCGGTCGGCGTTATGGAGGATACCGGTGGTACCGTATCAATGGACTTTAAGCAGGCCGGTGACCTGGTTTATATCGTGGGCACCACGCAGAATGAACTGGGCGGCTCTGGGTATTTCAGGAGTCACGGTTTTATTGGCAATGGTGTGCCTGAAGTGAACCCGCACCTGTCCAAAGAGCTGATGGACAGGTTAAGCGTTGCCACCGGGAAGGGTCTGGTCAGGGCGTGTCATGACTGTAGCGACGGGGGCATCGGTGTTGCCGTGGCTGAGATGGCATTTGCCGGGGGGTTGGGAACGACCATTAACCTGAAGGATGTACCCCTTGGTGAGCCTGTAGACAGGGATGATTTTATCCTCTTCTCGGAATCAAACAGTCGGTTCCTGGTCGAGGTAGCCCCGGAGAGCCAGGCTGAGTTTGAAAAAATAATGGCTGGCGTCAGTTTTTCTAATATCGGTAAGGTTACTGATGACGATGCGCTGGAGATATACGGGCTGAAGGGCGGGAAGATTGTCGATAAATCTCTCGCTGAACTGAAGGAGGCGTGGCAGAAGCCGCTCAGGTGGTAGAGTATGACTAAAGTACGGACACTGATACTGCGTGCTCCCGGGACGAACTGTGATGTTGAGACCGCCTTTGCCTTTGAACAGGCTGGGGCGGAGGCATCACTGGTGCATGTCAACCGCCTGATTCGCGGCGAGCAGAAGCTCTCCGATTACCAGATAATGGTTATCCCCGGCGGCTTCACCTATGGTGATGATATCGCCGCTGGCAAGATTTTGGCCAATGAGCTCAGGCTGGGTCTCGGCGAGGATATCCAGAGGTTCGTTGATGATGGGGGGCTGATACTGGGCATCTGTAATGGTTTTCAGGCACTGGTCAAGACTGGCATTCTCCCCGGGCCGATGGATAGCAGTGCCCCTCGCTTAACCCTGATAAACAATGACTCGGGTAAATTCGAGTGCCGCTGGGTATACCTGTCGGTGAATAAACAAAGCCCCTGTGTCTTTACACGGGGGATGGACAGCCTCTATCTTCCCGTTGCCCACGCTGAGGGAAAGATTGTCGCTGACCCCAAAATCCTTTCAGAATTAGATGTAGTCCTCTATTACACCGACGAGCAGGGAAGTACTGATGCCGGCTACCCGGATAACCCCAACGGCTCGGTAGGCAATATCGCTGGCATTTGTGATACTTCGGGGCGCATCTTTGCCCTGATGCCACACCCTGAGCGTCATATTCGGGGTACCCAGCACCCGCAGTGGACGAGGCACGGAGCCAAGAAATATGGCGATGGCTTCCAGATTTTCCTAAATGCGGTCAAGTGGGCTAAGAGTTTGTGAGCAAGCATTGCTAGCTTAGCCCAGCGCTCTATTCAGTTCTGCTTTAAGATGACCGGGGTCAGTGCCTAAATCAACTATTGCCCAGGGTAGTTTTTGGCTGGTATCCCACCTCTGGTGAGCATAGAAGTCAACATCTAAATGGCATTTTTCGGTGGCTTTACGCCATCCGGCCAGTGATACCTCTTCTATGCTGGCTAATACCTCAGCTAATTTGATGTCTCCTCGGGCTAGAATGCCTTGAACCTGGCTCCAGGCTGGGCTTTCACTTTTAAGCTTGATTCCTTTTGGTGCCAGATTGTTTTTGAGTAGGGACAAACGGCGGTTCAGAACAGGAGCTGGTGTCATCGGTAACCATTGAAAAGGTGTGCCTGCCTTGGGCACAAAGGGGGCAATATTGAGGCTGAGGCGGCAGCCGGTTTGCTGCCTATCAATGATGTTCTTGCCCCTGAGAACCAGATTTATGATTGCCTCTATATCCTCATCGGCCTCTGAGGGTAAGCCAATCATGAAGTAGAGCTTAAGCTGTTTTATTCCGGCTTCAGCGACTTTACCTATTGACTCCAGAATATCGTCCTCGGAGATGCCCTTTCTTATAATCTGACGCAGGCGCTGGGAGCCAGCCTCAGGGGCGAGGGTGATAGTTCGCGCTCCCCCTTCAGCCATCTCCCTCAATACGGTGCGGGAAAGGGGGCTCACCCGTAGAGAACTGATGGAGAGACCAGCACCCATCTGGCGTAGCTTAATCAGTAGTTCCTCAAGCTGGGGGTAGGCCGAAACAGCCGGCCCGACCAGTCCTATGCGTCTTCTATATTCCAGTCCCAGTCTGGCCTGAGCTATTAGCTTATCTATAGAGCGGTAGCGTATAGGGTGAAAAGCAGTGCTGGTGAGGCAAAAGCGGCAGCCCCAGTGGCAGCCCCGCTCCACCTCGATGAGGTACAGGTCTCCGAGTTCGGTATCCGGGGTAAGGATGGTAGAGGCAACGGGAAAATCATCCAGGTTTGTTACCCACTGGCGAACCACGGGAGTGCCGGAGTGGGCTGAAGGCACATAAACGCCGGGTAGTGAGGCCAGCCTCTTGAGTAGCCTATCCCGCCTGCCGCCTATTTCCTCGGATAGTACCGGGAGCATGTTGGGCAGTATTGCCTCTGCTTCACCGATGCACAGGCAATCGAAGAAAGGGGATAAGGGCAGAGGGTTGGCGGTGATACAGGGGCCGCCGGCGATAACCAGCGGGTGCCTCTCATCACGGTCAGTAGCATAGAGGGGTAGGCCGCTGGCCCTAAGAATTTGCACCACGTTGAAATAGTCAAGTTCGTAGTTGATGGAAAAGGCGAGGACAGCGAAGTCGGAAAGCGGTCGCTGAGATTCCAGGCTTATGGGGAGTGATAGCTCAGCCCGGTTGGCTTTTTCCCAGAAGGCTCTTTCGCCAACGACCTCACTGTAGCTATTGAGCAGCTTGTAAATGGCGTGAAGCCCGAGGTTGGACATGCCGATGTAGTAGGAGTTGGGGTAGATGAGGGCAATGGGTATTTTACCCCCCCAGTCTTTAGTGATGGTGCCTTGTTCCCGGGAGAGCTGTTGCTTGGCTTTTTTGACTCTATTCCAGCTCATAGCGTTGCTCATTTTGTCCTTCTCATTATATAGTCTGTAGGATAAGATTGCGACATAAAAGTTCCTTGACACATTTAGGAGGGGTTGTTAAACTGTTGTTACAGTAGTCTTAGTATTAGGCTAAGTTTGCTGCCAGTTTCTCGTTTAGGGGCTTTAATGACAGGAAGGGCATCATTCAGGTCTCCGTCTTCGGAACCCTTCACTAAGGGTCTTGTTCAGGTTTTCACTGGCGAGGGTAAGGGCAAGACTACCGCCGCTATAGGCGCAGTAATCCGTGCCCTGGGCCATGGTCTGAGAGTATATATTGTTTACTTTATGAAGGGTGACTATCCCGGTGGGGAACGTGATATCCTGTCCAGGTTACCTAATGTCACGATGGCTAGCTTTGGTAGCTTGGAATTCATTGACCCGGCGAATGTTGACCCGGAAGAAAAAGAACAGGCTAGGCAGGCTTTAGCTGCTGCCCGTGATGCTATGCTCAGTGGTAGCTATGACCTCGTGGTGCTGGATGAAGTTAATTTGGCGGTAGCCTGGAAGCTGGTTGAACTGGATGAGGTGATTAGGCTTATCGGTGATAAGCCACGGGATGTAGAGCTTATCCTTACCGGTCGTCAGGCTGATACCAGGCTGGTTCAACTGGCCGACCTGGTTACCGAGATGTTGAAGATTAAACACCCTTATGATGAGAGGATACCAGCGCGTAAGGGAATTGAATATTAAGAAATAATAAGGAGGGAATCATGAAAATCACACTAAGTTTAATCAAGGCTGATATCGGTGGTTATGTGGGGCACTCGGAGTCTCACCCTGATGTTATCGCCAAGGGTGAGGAGTGTGTGGCCAAGGCCAAGAGAGAGGGGTTGCTGATTGACTATCATGTAACCAAGTGTGGAGATGACCTGCAGCTGATTATGACCCATCAGCAGGGTGAGAGCAGTGAGAAAATCCATAAGTTAGCCTGGGATACCTTTATTGACTGCACAGAGGTAGCGAAGAAATTAAAGCTTCATGGTGCCGGGCAAGATTTGCTAGCGGATGCCTTTTCGGGTAATGTCAGGGGTATGGGGCCGGGAGTAGCTGAGATGGAATTTGAAGAGCGGGCGGCTGAGACCATTATTATTTTCATGGCGGATAAGACCTCTTCAGGAGCCTGGAATCTGCCGCTATACAAAATGTTTGCCGACCCGTTTAATACCATCGGTCTGGTTATCGCTGAAAATATGCATCAGGGTTTTTCCTTTGATGTACAGGATATAAAAGAGAATAAGAAGATAACCTTTAATGCCCCTGATGAGATTTATGACCTGCTGGTCTTTATCGGGGCGCCTTCACGCTTTATGATAAAGTCAGTCCATCACCGGGGGAGTGGGGAGATAGCTGCCGCATCCTCCACCCAGCGCCTGGCTTTGATTGCCGGGCGGTATGTGGGTAAGGATGACCCGGTGTGTATCGTTCGTTCTCAGGGATTGTTCCCGGCGGTAGGAGAGGTGCTGGAACCATTTTCCTTACCCCTGCTGGTAGAGGGGTGGATGCGAGGCTCGCATCATGGTCCCCTTATGCCGGTGGCTATTAAGGATAGCACGCCGAGTCGCTTTGATGGTCCGCCCAGAGTGGTGGCGGCTGGTTTTCAACTTTCTGATGGTAAGCTGGTGGGGCCTCGTGATATGTTTGCTGATAAATCCTTTGATAATGCCCGCCAGAAAGCGCTTGATGCTGCTGATTATATGCGGGCTCACGGACCTTTTGAACCACATCGTCTGCCTCTGGGGGAGATGGAATACACCACTATGCCTCAGGTAATGAAAAAAGTGGAGGGAAGGTTTGTTGACCTTGACTGAGTCAGCGGTGGTGGCTATCATCTGGGAACGGTGTGATGGCACTCAACTAATGTCTGAGTAGGAGGTAAACAAATGGCAACCTATGTTATGCTTACCACCTTAACTGACCAGGGAAGGAAGACTATCAAACAGAATCCAGAGAGAATAAAAGAGGTTAATAAAGAAGTCGAGGCTATGGGGGTTAGGATAGTGGCCCAGTATGCTCTTCTTGGCCCGTATGATTTTATGAATGTCCTGGAGGCTCCGGACAATAAGGCTGTATCCAAGATGGCTGTGGAATTGGGGGCAAGAGGTACGCTTCAAACCTTGACCATGGCTGCCATGAGTCTCGACGATTTTATCGGTAATCTCTGAGCCAATTGCCTGTTTTGGAGTTCTGTTGCGCCGTAAGCTACTCCTGGCGACAAACAATCGAGGTAAGGTACGCGAGTATAGGAGCCTGCTCCGAAACCTTGCCTATGAGCTGGTTACCCCGGCTGAACAGGGCATTGCTACTGTAGTTGATGAGGTCGGCGAGAGCCTTGAGGAAAATGCGGGGCTGAAGGCGACAGTATTGGCTGTCGAGAGCCAGTTGCTGGCCTTGGCCGATGATTCTGGGCTGGAGGTTGACGCTCTGGGAGGAGAACCCGGTCGACTATCGGCTCGCTATGCCGGTGAGAACGCTTCCGATGAGGATAGGGTTAATTACCTGTTATTGCGGCTCAAGAATGTGCCTGGGGAGAAGCGGACGGCCCGCTTCCGTTGTGTTATTGCCATAGCTACCCCTGGCGGCGAGGTTGAGTTTTTCTCCGGTGAGTGCCCGGGCTTTATCACCTTTGAGCCGAGTGGGAAGCAGGGCTTTGGCTATGACCCCATCCTTTACCTCCCTGAGCTGGATAGGACAATGGCTGAGTTATCTCTGGAGATAAAAAATCAGATTAGTCACCGCGGGCAGGCTGCTAGGAAAACATACCCGCTGCTGGCCCGACTTGCCATCCGGTGATTCTGGCAGGACTCAGAGCGCGTGCTTTTGAAGTGTTCTTCTGGTTTGTTATATAATAACTAACTATTGTTACTTAGTATTCTATGCGTTAAAATAGCGAGAGGGGAAGTTATCTATGACCGGGCTTTCTGATTCCTTCCAGCGGCCGATAAATTATCTGCGCATCTCGGTAATCGACCGCTGTAACCTGCGTTGCATCTATTGTATGCCATCCGATGGCGTTAGCTTGATGTCCCACCGGGATATCCTTAGCTATGAAGAAATTTATGCCGTGGCCCTGGCGGCTGCTGAGTTGGGCATAGATAAGGTAAGGCTCACCGGCGGCGAACCGTTAGTAAGGTCAGGACTGCCCGAATTAATCCGGATGCTGGCGAGCATAGAGGCTATAGATGATATTGCTTTAACCACAAACGGGCTCTTGCTTGGTCGTTATGCCGCTGGGTTAAAGCAGGCAGGCTTACGGCGAGTTAATGTAAGCCTGGATACGCTTAAGCAGGACAAGTTTGAGTTTATTACCCGCCGCAATAGTAATCTTAGTGATGTGTTGGCCGGCATTGAAGCTGCCCGGTCGGCGGGACTTAATCCGGTTAAGATTAATGTGGTGGTTATGGCCGGGATTAATGATGATGAGCTACTTGATTTTGCTACTAAAACCATTGACGAGGGGTGGCATGTTCGCTTTATTGAGCTTATGCTGCCGGTTGGGGTGAGCACCACCGCTGCTCAACTCGTCTCGGTCAACGATATAAGAAAGCGCCTCAAGCCACTGGGGGAACTGGAGCCCTGCCTGCCCAGTGTCGGTAATGGACCAGCCAGATACTTTCGTTTCCCCCATGCCAAGGGCACCATTGGCTTTATTACTCCGGTTAGCGAGCATTTTTGCTTTCACTGTAATCGGCTGCGGCTCACTTCCGATGGTAAGCTCCGCCCCTGCCTGTTGTCTGAGGATGAGATAGACCTGAGGGGACCCTTGCGTAGCGGCGTATCTTCTGACGGGCTCAAAAGATTGATTGAGGAAGCGGTGGCCAGAAAGCCATTGCAACACCATATGGACGAGGGCTACATGCCTAAAGATAGGCCCTTCTCTCAGGTAGGGGGTTAATTATGGAAGAAATGACCCATATTGATGCCTCAGGTCGCCCCCGTATGGTAGATGTCAGCGGGAAGCCTGATACTCAGCGTGAGGCGGCAGCCAAATGCCTGGTCAGGATGAAGGCGGCTACCCTTGAGCGGTTAAAGAAGAAGAACGTGCCGAAGGGAGATGTTCTGGCGGTAGCTCAGCTGGCTGGCATTATGGCTGCCAAGCAAACGCCCCAGATAATACCCCTGTGTCACCCCATCCTTATCGGAGAGGTTAAGGTTGAGTTCAGTCTGGATGAAGAAAACAGTGCTGTGGAGATTACCGCGGCGGTAAAAAGCCTGGGTAAGACGGGGGTGGAGATGGAAGCACTTACTGCGGTGGCGGTGGCTGCCTTGACCATCTATGATATGTGTAAAGCGGTGGACAGGGGAATTCAGATTGAGAGCCTCCGACTGGTCAGGAAAAGTGGTGGTAAGAGCGGGACAATAAAACTTGAATAGGCTAAGATGACAAAGCCTTGATTGGGCATTGATTATTGATATATACTACTACACTACTATCGTTTAGTATAATTTAGGGGGTGGATTATGAAGCTATCGTGTCTTCAGGAGAATCTAAATCGAGGGCTTAGTATGGTGAGTAGGGCAGTGGCTGCTAGAACAACCTTGCCTATAACCAATAATGTTCTATTAACCGTAGACCAGTCCCGGCTTAAGCTGGTGGCCACTAATCTGGAGATGGCTATTAGTTGCTGGATTGGTGCCAAGGTCGAGGAAGAAGGGACAATTACCGTTCCTGCCCGGCTCCTCACCGAGTTTGTTAGCTCTCTACCCAGTGAGAAGGTTGATATCAGTCTTTCCCCTCGGACTAAAACATTAGGATTAAAATGTGCCCGATTTGAGGCGCGGATCAGTGGGGTTGATGCCAAGGATTTCCCGCCTATACCTGGTGTTGAAGATGGCATTACCACCAAGGTTGAGGTAGCTGCCCTCCGTCAGGGGATTAGCCGGGTTGTATTTGCGGCTGCCTCGGAGGACTCTCGTCCGGTGCTCACCGGTGTTGACGCTAAGTTTGAGGGTGATTTACTAACGCTGGCAGCGGCTGATGGTTTTAGATTAGCTGTGTATAAACTGCCCTTGGCCAGCAAGGTCAGCCAGGAGACCGAGGTTATTATTCCGGCACGGACCCTGGCTGAACTAAATCGGCTTATGGCTGACCAGGAGGAATCTGTTGAGGTAATGGTAAATCCCAATAAGAGTCAGGCTCTGTTTCGCCTGAAGAATGTTGAGCTGGTATCCCAGCTCGTGCAAGGGGCCTTCCCCCAGTATTCCCAGCTCATTCCTCAGAGCTACAATACCCGGGCAGTAGTGGATATCGCTCAATTCTTGAGGGCGACCAAGACAGCTTCTATCTTTGCCAGTGATGGCGGGGGCATTATCCGTTTGGTGATAGCCCCTGGTGCGGAACTAACCCCAGGTAAGGTAACAATTTCAGCCCGGTCTGAGGAAATAGGCGATGATGTCGGTGAGATTGATGCCACTGTCGAGGGTGAGGAAGCGAAGATTGCCTTCAACGGTAAATATCTAATCGATGTGCTTGGTGTGCTTGGTGAAGCCCAAGTAGCTCTGGAGACCACCAATCCGTCAAGCCCCGGCGTTATCCGCCCGGTGGGGGTTGATAATTACCTTCATGTTGTCATGCCGATGTTCGTGCAATGGTGACCACCACCAACAGTAAACTCATAGGGGAGCAAAGATGCTCCCCTTTTTAGTTTTACCTATATTGAATATAATAGGCATATGATAGCGGCTGGTAAAAGTTCATCCCATAGACAGCACATCATTATCGGATTACTAATAGCGACAACATGTATCACTATTGCTGGCTCTGTTTTGCTTATTATAAATTCAGAATACGTGAGCCAGCTTCAGCCCCACAGCTATTTGGGGCTTTTTCTCATATCCTTACTGGCTGGCGCTCCAATACCAATATTTACTCCGGGTATCCTTATAACATTCGCCCTTGGAAGTATCTTGAACCCCATATTGGTGGGTATAGTTGCCGGGATTGGTAATGCTGTGGGTAATATCTTTGCTTATTGGACTGGCCATGGTGGAATCCGATTTTTTCGACTGTAGGTATTTTTGACCAAACTAATGAACATGAATCCAATCGAATAGGACGATTCTTTAATAAGATTAATAGGTCTCGATTAATGCGCTTTGCTAACCGACAGGGGGTTATGGCTATTTTCTTATTGTCTGTTTTCCCCAATCCTATTCTTACACCTATGGTACTCAGTTTGGGAGCAGCCCGTTTCAATTTCATGAAATTCCTTCTTGCTTGCTGGGTCGGACAGACTATTCAAGCAATGATCCTTGCTTATATGGGCCATCTGGGCTTACGTTCTTTACTGCATTTTTTCGGGATATCTAATTAATTTTAGGAATGCTTAATGGGGGGTAGAAATGAGCGCAAACAAAGTAAAGGCAAAAATTAAAAATAAATTATCCAGTAACATTTTTTTCATTTTGTTTATCGTAATATCCAGTATAGCGCTGATATTTCTTACTACACATTTCCTAGATGCGCAAACAAGATTTACCTTCCTTCAATTGCAGCGTAGTCACATCATTGCCGTCGAGGTAGGAATTCTATCAATTGTGTTAATCGAATTGATTGGAAGAGCACTTATTACGCGGGCTAAAAAATCCGACATAGCACAGTTCGGAATAAGTATAAGAGCTATATTTCGTGTTATTTCGTATTTGGCCCTTTCTATCGCTCTTATTTCTATTCTTGCATCTAATCCCACATTGGCTCTCAGCGTGGGAGCTTTTTCAGGAATAGTAATCGGCTTTGCTTCACAGAGTATTATTGGTAATTTAATTGCGAGTCTGATTTTGGTACTGGCCAGGCCATTCATTCATGGTGATACGATATCAGTTGCCGGAACGAAGGGAAAGATCATTGAAGTTGGTGTTATCTATACGAAAGTAGAATCCGAAGAAAATATTTTGCATATACCTAATATTTTCCTGCTCACCAATATTATACAGAGAGCAAAGAAACAAACTAAATAGTTATATCTGCTGCAATTCCTGGAAACCAATTTTAAATATTGTTAGCGCGAATATCTGAAAACGCAAACGGTATTGAGTATTTGTACGCATGATTGGACAAACATCCCGATGTTTGTCCATAAGGTAACCAGTTCACATATAATGCTGCTGGGAAATTAATAGTGGCGGCCATGGATAACCGTGCCAGCTACTATTTCTATTCTTATTATCTAATAATGGCTTATCTAAAGCTAGTCTTTCAATAATTCACCCAATTTCTGCTTGGCGTGGTCACTAGCCTCTTCAACCCCCCTTTTAACGGCTATTTCGATGTATTTCCGGAAATCAATAAACTTACCTATACCATCGATTACCATATGAGGCACCTTTGAATCCTGAAGGAGAAAATTGTATAATTCCTCTCCCAGCCGTTTCCCAATTTCTTCACCGGGAATCATCTCCACCAGCGATTCAATGGCTGTTTTTATCTGTTTGTAGTCTTCCTTCAATTGAGAAATGTCATCTGATAGGGTTGTATTTTCTGATTCCAGCCCCTGTATTTTTGAATTCAGCTCGGCTATTTGTGAACTCAGATCAGCAATCTCTTTATTGGAATCATTTCTCAGCTCTGTAAGCTGCGATTCATAGCTTTCCTTTAACTGATTCTTCTCCTCAGTTAGGGTTTTTATCTGTGACCTTAAACCATCTATATCAGCCAGTCTCTCGGCAAGCGCCGCCTGGTCAATCTTGGACTCTTTGACATCTTCTCCCATTATATTAGTTAACTTTTCCATGAATACATCCGAATCAGTCCTTAATTCTTTATACTCGTCTCCTAATATACCTATAACTCTTCCCATCAATTCGTCATACTTGTCATTCGCCCGGGTACGTTCTTCCTCAAGGGTCATCATATACGACCTCAGGTCTCCGACTTTCCCACCATACTGCTTGTTCATTAGGTTATATACAGCTAAAGCAACCCTCTTGGCCACGGCTTCGCCATAGCCCCTGATATCACTTCCCCGCGGGCCAAGCACCTTACTGATGAGCTTATTCTCCATTTGTATACGCTCGTCGTAATCTCTTAGCCCGGCGTCAACTACCGGGTCCAATCCCGCGCTGTTATATAATTGTTCAGCTTGCTGTGCTTCCTCCAAGTCCATCTTTTCTAGAGTGGTTTCTTCGATCTTCATTAACTGTTTTTCGTTACTGGCATTATTCTTCACTTATCACCTCCCGTCTATCACATCAATAAGCCCTTATATATTATATTACAATGGCTCAGGGATTTACAGGTATCAAAAGGAAAGATATTCGCAATCCCTTGGTATATAGTGTAATGCCTTCATATAGACTCAACCGGTCATGTTTGCTTTTACCTAGTGAAGTGTTAGGGATAATCATACGTACCAGAAATCAGACTTCCCGATGTTCGTCCAGTGGTAAAGTTCGTTACAACAGATGGGATAGAAACAATCTCGTTATTTAACGATGCCTTAAACCGTGCATTGCATTCTCTTCTTAGTAACGAAAAGACTATGTCTATAGTCTACTGATAGTCTTGAAATGTTTTAAAATCGTTCCTTTATTAGTGCTTGGATAAACATTTATACCGGGTTAGTGCCCATGAGAGGAAATAACTATGAATAGGTAGCTAGTGTAACCTCGGAAAGGTTATTGAAAATATACTGCAACGATAGAACCGGATTCTTGACCCTTTCGACGTATTTTATAATACGATATGAGCTACACCTTCGCGATGGTTATTCTTACCGAATCGCCCTTCTTTAAAGCAACCGAGGGCTTAAAACTCAGCGCTTCGACATTATCGATTCTAACCCTCACGTCACTGGTTTTGTAGATGTCTCCGGTTGCTCTGCCCAGCGCTTCTCCAATTTGAGATTTCCTGTGATGGTCCACCCTTTGTTTCTCTTCACCTCTCCCCGTCCAATCCGCTTCGATGGTTATTTTAACAGAATCACCCTTCTTGATATCCGCGGCGGGCCTAAACCTCAGTTCTTCAACATTATCAATTCTGATCCTCACATCACTGGTAGTTACCATATCTCTACTTGTCTTGCCGGATACTTCTCCGATTATTACCTCACCTCTACGTTCCTCTTTTTCTCTCTCCGCCTGTCTCGCCCGTCTTTTGTCGTACTCTGTTGTCATAATACCCACCTCCTTTGGTAACACTCACTAAGTAGCATTATAATACCATTATACAAAATAAACTAATTAAAACCTTCGATTATCACAAGCCGCTCAAGTAAATCGTACCCGCGCTGATAGAGCTCATCCACGAGCGTTTGTATTTTTCTTTCGTGGAACGGACTCCCCGGTATATCGAGTGGTCTCTGGTTCGGCTCGACCGGACTTGGCATATCTTTTAGGTCTTTAGGGACAGGGTACTTTCGCCATTCAACATGCCAGATGATAATTTCGAGTACCTGTTGTTCTAGCGGCGAGAGAGAAATTTCACACTCACGACACAGCTGTACTAAATTATGAATAGTAACCAACCTATCGAGCTTTTCGTTATCCTTGACTAATTCAGGCTGCGTAGCTAGCAAGTACCCTTTCAGGATGCATTCAAGCGCGTAGCCAGCCAATAACAGGTACTCGCTGAGAAGTTCTGAGTCTAGGTAATCGCTAAGCTCTGCTCCCTCAAGTGTCCTTGATTCACTCCAAGATGTTAATCTTTGTTTATCCATCTTGGCTTTGGTTCGCTTTAGTTCCTTTTGCATTCGTTCCATTTCCCTCTCGTGAGCTGCATGTGCAATCTCATAGAGGATGTCTGCAGCACGCTTGTGCTGGTCTGCGGTGCTTAACCAGCGTGAGAGACTTTGACTCGCAGTTAAGAACGCAGATTTACGTCGCTCCTCGATAAACTCTTGTTCTTGTTCAGGAGCCATGTCATGAAAGATTTCTCCCATAGCTCCCTTACCTGCCTGTTTTCCCAAAGATGTGAATACTATCCATGCACCAAAAGCTAATCTTCATAGAGCTCTCCACCTTTTTGCTGATTATACAATGTGGGTCTTCTCAAAATGAAATTTATTAACCAATAAAGGTCCGCTGAATTTCATGCCTGTAGTATGGGCGTGGACACGCGAGATAAAAAGGAACATTTTCTACACTGTGGACACATCACCTACCTTGACATATAATTTGGTATTCCTTGTGGGCCGAATGTCTCTAGAAAAAACTGACAGATATCTGAAATGGCAAAAAGACTTAATACCACAGTATCATTAGAGTCCTTGTTCAAACCTCGTTCCATAGCCGTAATCGGAGCTTCAAGAAGACCGGCGACTATAGGTAATAAATTATTTCACAACCTGCTTCTTCAGGAGTTTGACGGAGTTGTATATCCAGTTAATCCAAATGCTGAAGCAGTGGCTTCCGTCAAGACATATCCATCAGTTCTCGATATACCAGGTACCGTGGATTTGGCTGTGATAATCACCCCGGCAGACACAGTTTCGCAAATAATTGAAGAGTGCGGGCAAAAAGGTGTACGTATTATTGTCGTGATATCAGCCGGTTTTGGAGAAATCGGTGGTGAGGGAATAAAGAAGCAGGAGAGGCTCTTGGCAATAACCCGTAAATATGGAATGCGTCTCATAGGCCCAAATTGCATGGGAATTATTAACACTGACCTGGCAGTCAGTATGAATGCCACCTTTTCATCAGTGTTCCCTCCGACAGGAAATGTTGCGCTAGGGACACAAAGCGGTGCGTTAGGACTTGCTATTCTTGAATATGCCAGAAATTTAAATATTGGGCTTTCAACCTTTGTTAGCATAGGAAATCGGGCCGATGTTTCAAGTAATGACTTGTTGCAGTACTGGAAAGATGATTCGCATACGGACGTTATCCTGCTTTATCTTGAATCATTCGGAAACCCCAGGAAATTTGCCCGCATAGCCCGTAGCATAACCGCTAACAAGCCTATTCTTGTAGTAAAAAGCGGGCGTACTTCGGCAGGGTCCAAGGCTGCCGCGTCTCATACCGGAGCGTTGGCTACCGCCGAAGTGGCTTCCGAAGCGCTATTCGCTCAAACCGGGATGATAAGAGTAGATACGTTAGAGGACCTCTTTGATGCAGCTAATTTATTGAGTCACCAGCCAGTGCCTTCTGGAAGAAAAGTGGCGATATTAACTAACGGTGGTGGTCCGGGAATAATGACTGCCGACGCCTGCGCAGACAGGGGCCTGGAATTACCGGATCTTTCGGATAAAACCATTTCAGAGATGTCCAAGTTTCTACCGGTAAGAGCCAGTATTACTAATCCGATCGATATGACTGCTGAGGCTACAGCTGAACAGTACGGCAAAGCTCTCAAACTATTAGCTGACGATGATAACTTTAATATAGTAATCGTTATCTTTATTCCTCCTGTAGTTACAGATTCCGCGTCCGTTGCTACTGTTATAAGGGAAACAGCACCTGTATTCCGATCCAAAAGTAAAACTCTTGTGGCCTCATTTATGGGATCGCGCGGAGCGCATATTGATCTGGGTTCTACTGAAGGAGGTTACGTGCCATCTTACGCTTTTCCCGAATCGACTGCCACAGTTTTAGCCAGTGCCTGCGACTATAATGACTGGTTAAATAAACCTAAAGGGAAGATACCGAGTTTTAAAGATATACAAAAGGAAAAGGCAAAAGCTTTAATTAAAGCAGTATTGAAGCGTGGACAAGTTAGACCTCTATGGTTAGATCATTTATCGGTTATTGAGCTTTTTTACCTATACGGAATTAATTCAGTGCCCGTCAGAACGGCAGTGACTGCAGAAGAGGCAGTTAAAGCCGCAGAGTCACTCGGTTTTCCTGTTGTGGTAAAACTTCATTCAACCTCTATTACACATAAAACAGAAGTAGGCGGTGTTTTGCTTGACCTTCGCTCACCTAAAGAGGTCAATAATGCATTCACAAAAATAAAAAAACAGTTGACTGATCTAGGAAGAGAAAACGAGATGGCTGGTGTATCGGTTCAGCCAATGATATCGAAAGGTGTTGAGGTAATAGTTGGCATGACAGAGGACCCTTCTTTTGGGCCGTTGGTTATGTTTGGAATGGGGGGAGTACAAGCCGAATTATTCAGAGATGTTACCTTTCGTATACACCCACTAACTGATGTTGATGCTCATGAAATGATACGTTCGGTCAAGGCGCATCAACTTCTTACCGGCTGGAGAGGCTCAAAAATGACAGATATAGCATCGCTTGAGAATCTGTTATTAAGGGTTTCAGCAATGATAGAAGATCTTCCCCAAATAGCGGAGCTGGACCTCAATCCTATTAAAGTGTTAGAGCAAAATAAAGGCTATGTTGTTGTAGACGCTCGTATCATGCTTAGATAGGTAACCTTAGGCTCTTTGTAAAAGGCGAAATCTGTTGGCAAATCATAAACAAGCGTCCAGCTTTCTTTTGACCTTTTATAAACGTGGCCTTTCATCAATTCCCTCAAGCACCCATGGACGCAAACCAAAGTATCGCTCCCAAAATAATTGCCACAGGAATTGCGATTAACAAAACAAGCCACCTCCAACGTTTACCTGTAATGATAAGAACCCCGCCTATTATTAGGAGAAGAATAGTGGTGTAAAAAAGGAACGATTTTAAAACATTTCAAGGTTATCAGGAGACTATGTCAATAATCTGTGATCAATACATAGTCGCCGACCAGCATATATACAGACATTACCTCGAACTTAAAATCAAATGCGGATAAGCGTTAGCTAACGCAGGTGTTAACTTTACTTGAGTTAGCTAACAAGTGAGCTAACGAATGTGCTAACTGCTTTGGATGAAAAATGGCATTATCTAATGTCCAGCCTTTGTTGAGTATTAATATAGTAATCGGGGTTATGCTCTGCCTTCCTGAACATCCTAGTACCGCATTAAGGGTATCTTACCCGGGTCGACTCATATCCGTTCTTCATCGTAACCATGATGGCTTTCATTTCAGCGGATTAGAAGGTTCTGGAAGAAGCAGGTTGTAGCTAATTCGATGCATCGAAAAGACTATCCATATAGTCTTTTCGCCTTTATACTGTTCTAACCGGTTTTATCGAGTGAATGTAATTCACTATACGATGATGTATACGCCTCAGAT
>Ga0265594_1000386_pt1 | contig 36753 bp, 37 predicted proteins | sample saktaG_11_FD_190147 | JGI IMG/M metagenome (GOLD analysis project Ga0265594, IMG submission 190147) | Saline water microbial communities from Sakinaw Lake, British Columbia, Canada - sak_2011_5_24_80m | ecosystem: Environmental > Aquatic > Non-marine Saline and Alkaline > Saline ... | reverse complement strand
ACTAATGAACCAATAATAAATAAAAATGTCAATTTTTCTTGAAGAAGAAAAACAGCAGCTAAAGAGCCGACAATCGGCTGAAAATAAAAAGTAAGACTGGCCTCAAGCGGTGAAGAATGTTTAACGCCCCATTGATAAAGAAAATAACTACCAACTGTAGCAAAACTACCTAAATAAAGCACGCCTAATAGTGTCTGACCCGAAACATCAATTATCCAACTGGAATCCTTAGCTAATTCAACTATGAATAAAGGAAAAGAAAGAAAAGCTGATAAAAAGAAAGTTAATGAAGTCGTCACCACTGGAGACTGTTTTTTAAGAATAGGCTTAGAAAAAATCGTATAAAAAGCAAAAGAAAGAACCGCCAAAAGAATAATAGCATTGCCTTTAATATCGCCTACATCACCACCAATAATCGGAAGAATAACAATAATTAAAACACCAATAAAGCCAACCAAAATACCAATAATCTTTATTAAAGAAATTTTCTCTTTAAATAAAACACGGGAAAAGAAAACCACTAAAAGAGGCGTGCCTGCATAAAGAACCGGTGAAATAATGGCACTTGTCAATCTAATGCCTAAAACAAAGAAAACAACATTTAAAAAAGGCAAAAGAGATAAGAAAAATAGTTTTGAAATATTGCCCTTAAGATTCTTTTTCGCTTTCAAAAAAAATGGCAAAATCAAAATAGAAGCAACAACAAACCTTAGAAATATAAGACTAAAGACAGGGATTTCTTGCAAGCTAATCTTTGTAATTGAAGGCGCCATCCCCCAAAAAGCGGCCGCCAATAAAACAGATATAATCGCTAATTTATAACTTGACATTCTCTTCAAAGTTTTCCTTGTATCTCTTTTTAAATTCTTTTTTGGTAAAGCGGTGGGTGGTAGTACCGTATTTTTCGACGGTATAAACAGCGCAAAGACTGCCAATTTGACCGCTGGTTTTTAAATCAAAACCACGGCAATAACCATAAAGAAAACCGGCCCGAAAAGCATCGCCGGCGCCTGTCGGGTCAGAGGTATTTCTTGGTTTAGCGGGTTTAATTTTAATTTTTTTGTTTTTATATCTAATTATCGAACCCTTGGAACCTAAAGTGGTAATCCAGATTTGATCCTCGCTTCGCTCCACTCTGCCACCGTCCGAGGAGAGACTTCGCTTTATCAAGCTCATTTCATAATCATTACCAATAATAATTTTGGCGCCTTTGATGCCCATTGCCAAATCTTTTTTTCTAAATCGCGGCAATTGCATGCCCGGATCAAATAAATAAGGAACGTTCAGTTTTTCGCATTCCCTTGCAAATCTTATCATTACCAGAGGATCATTGGGAGCAATTACGACAAATAAATCTTTCCATGATAATTTTAAATTTTGCATTGCAATTTTTAATTTTTCATTTTTAATTTTTAATTTAGCGCTAGCGCTCATCGCGCCGGAATAAAAGCCAATTATTTGGTTATCGACTGCATCAGTCATCATAAAAGCACTGGCTGTTCCTTTTGACTTAATCATTTTAACCATAGAAACATCAACGCCTTTCTTTTTCAGCCACTGTTTATATTCTCCCCCGTCTTTTCCCAAAACGCCTACAATAACTGGTTTCTCACCTAAAAGCGCCAAATTATAAGCAATATTGGCCGCACAACCGCCCCTTTCTTTCCTTAAAGTCTTAAGAGGAAAAGAAAGATTAATAGTGTGAATTTTCTCCGGCAAAATATAATCAGAAAATTTTCCCGAAAAATTCATGATGAAATCAAAAGCCAAAGAACCAGTGACTAAAATCATTGAAACAACCCGGAAAGACCATCGCTCATTTGAGCCATTTTTTGAGCTGCGGCTTTTTGTGATTTTTTAATAGCCTTATTAACGACATTAATTATCCGTTCTTTTTGCTCACCATCAACCTCTAAAGCTTCAATTTTTTGATCACCAGTAATTATCACTTTTACTCCATCTTCTTCGACTTCTGTTTTTTCTTTAGCCAATTCTCGTTGAATAACCAGAGCCTGGTCGCGCATTTGCTTAAGTTTTTTCAGTTTGTTTAACATATTCAATAATTGCCAATTCTAATGGCAATTGGGGTATAATCGCCGTCTTCACCTCCTTTCCCGCTCTCATAAACAATTCTATTAATCGAACTGCCTGAACTCGATTAAGCTGACAGGCCACTGGCCTATCAGAACAACCGATTGATTGCAATAAGCAATTTCGTAATATTTCCAGCAATTCTTCTGTATAGCTCCTCAGGTTCGCTCCCCCCTCTACTGCCCTGTTGACTTCTAAAATTGCTTCATTAACTTTATTTTCTACTAAAAACTGGAGCAGCATCTCGGGTCGATATGCTTTACTTTTTCCAATCTCCTTATTAAACATTTCAACGGTAATTTTTTTATTCCCTAAAGACAACTGCTCTAAAGTCTTTTGCGCATCGCGAAAACTGCCATCGGTATACTTAGCAATTTCACTTAAAACTTCCTTCTCAACCTCAAGCTTTTCACCCTTAATCACTTTTTTGAGACAATGAACTATCTCCTCTACTCTTCCTTTTTTGAAATTAAAGTACAGACAGCGGGAAATTATTGTTCCGGGCAATTTCTCTGGTTCCGTAGTACATAGAATAAAAATAGCATGACTAGGTGGTTCTTCCAGGGTTTTTAATAAAGCATTAAAGGCTTCCGTGGTCAACATATGAACTTCGTCAATAATATAAACTTTATATTTTGCTCTAATAGGAGCGAGCTTAATTTTTTCTCTTAAGTTTCTGATGTCGTCAATTCCTCTATTGCTGGCGGCGTCAATTTCGATTAAATCCAAAGCAGTGCCGCTAGTAATATCTTTACACATCGAACATTTGTTACAAGGCTCACCAATTCCTTCGCTCCGCCTCTCGCAATTTACTGCTTTAGCAATAATTCTAGCTGCCGAAGTCTTGCCTGTTCCTCTGGGACCAGCAAATAAAAAGGCATGGGGAATATGACCAGAAGAAAGAACTTTTGCCAGTCCGTTTCTTATCTCGACTAAATCAAGTTCGGCGATTTTTTGAGGACGATATTTAAGATAGAACATAAATTTCAAATGACAAATGACAAATTATAAATTTTGAATTTTAAATTGCAATTTTACATTTTGCATTTTTAATTTTGAATTCCCAACAATTTTCTCATTCCATGTTTAATCAATGATTCTATTTCTTTATCAATAAAAATACTTTCTTTCACTGCCTGCTTGATAACCTGAGGGTAAGAAACAACGATATCACCCAAACGTAAAACTCCATCTGGTGAATCGGCAAATCCCAATCCCAAATCCTCAGTGGTATTTTCTAGAGGAAATGATAAAATACTGACCGTCCCTTCTCTTTTTAAATATTCTTTATTAAGAATTTTCATCTTCCGATCCCCTACTATCGAAATACTCACTTCAATCTCACCTTTGACTCCATTTTTTTTCAACACTGACGCCGCCGCTTGACGGATTTTTTTTCTATTAATTGGGAATCGAGAGCTGGCTTTAATCAAAACCCTAATCATTTTGGTTTAAACTTAATATTCTCTTTTTCTTTCTCTTGCAATCTTATTTTTCCTCTCTTTTTTAATAACTGACGGGCTCTTATGAAACCTCTTCTCTTGAACAATGGTTAAAACTTGATCTTGTAAGACTTGTTTTTTAAAACGCCTAATAATAGAATCAGCTTGTTCTCCTGGTTTTACTTTGATAATCGTTGCCATAAAACATATACACCCCCCTTCCTATTATTTTAAAACTGCAATTATTTCTTGTAGGCTTAGTTTTGTCGGTTTCATTTTAGGATTCCTTGTTGAGCCATTAAGTAAAAGGCATTTACTGGCATGCAGAAACCAGGTAGCTTCAGAGTCAAGCTCTTTTAACTGCTGGTAAACCTTAGTTAAATCAACCTTTCTGTCCCAACGAGCGTAAATACGAATATTACCAATCCTAGAATCTTTTTTTACCACTAAACTATAGCCCATTTTTTCTCCTACTGTTAAAACAGCTTCATTTTCGGTAGTCACTCCCACTCCTCTGCCCCATCTGGTCTTAAATTTAATTGCTCTCGGTCCTTCGAGAATTTCTTCTGCCTTAATTTTATCTTTTAAAACTTTAAAAATCCCATCTAATGCTTTCAGTCCAAATTCAGCTACCTGACTATCATTTTGATAAATACTATTTAATCCTCCCAAAATCTCTTCTAAAAAGAATAGATAACGATCGTTTTCCGAATTAGGCCAACTAATATCCCGGCCATGATCAACTTCACAGACAACTTCACAAAGCCTTTCTAACGCTTCATTATCAATATCTTTGATTTTTGATTTTTGATTTTTGGTTTTCCTATGGCATAATTGGGCCGCACAAATATATTCATCTGTCTGGTGGTGATCTAGCTCTCCCAATCCTGTGTCAACATGCAAAATCTCCGGGTTGCTGTCAACGGGCATATCTTGATAAAGTTCTCCTGCGGGTACAAAGGCAATTTCTGCCTTTTTCCAGCCTTTTAAAAACCTTTTAATTATCCAAGCTCCTGTGATAGCATCTAAGTCCGGATTAAAATGAATGACTATTGTTTTCATCAAAAAAGTATAACTATTTTTGGATAAAAAAACAAGAATCAATTCTTGACAAATTATCGCACCTGTCATAAAATGTCAATGGATAGAATGAAAAATTAGGTTAAAAAATAAGATGAAGAAAAGAAAAAAGCGAGATATTGTTGGCCAAATAAAAATTCCTCGAGAAAAAATAGATTATCTTGCCAAAACCTTAAGTAAACAAATAGACAAAGAGCTTTTTGAGAAAAAATGTGCGCCGGCAAAAGAAATTCTCAAACTGGTCGGCGCCGGTTTCTTCTTTGCCGGTTCACTTGTTGCTCCAAACCTGCCTCAATTACTCAAACCATATTATCAAAAGAATAAACATGAAAGTTACAAAAGATTTAATCTCCCCTATTTGAAAAGAACTTTAGCAAGACTGGCTAAGCAAAAAGTGGTCCAAATTAGTCAAGAAAACGGCCAAGAGGTGGTCAAAATTACCGACAAAGGCAGAATTAAAATTCTCCGCTGTTCTCTTAATGAAATTGAAATCAAAAAACCAAAAGATTGGGACAGAAAATGGCTTTTGGTCAGCTATGATATTCCGCAAGAACTCAATAGCCAAAGAAAAATTTTTCAAGACTATCTAAATATCTGGGGATTTTATCCCCTACATCAAAGCTTATATCTCCATGCCTACTCCTGCGAAAAAGAAGTCCAATTTTTAAAAGAATATTTAGGTGTAGGTAAATATATTCGCCTTTTTACTGTTTCTGCCATTGAAAACGATAAGCCTTTTCGCAAATATTTTGACGTCTGACCTCTCATCCTTTGACAAATTATCGCACCTGTCATAAAATGTCAAGAAATTAAATATTATTAAATTATCCCTATTATCGTCTTTGCTAGTTTTTTACTATCGTGACGTAGAAGGCTTCTTTTTAAAACGTCGCTCTTTGGTTTTTGATAGGCAGATTTAACCAAGAGCGGCCGTCGAATAACCCTCTTGTCTTCACCTAAATCATCGATAACCGGATATTCCTCTAATTTTCGATAAGCTCTAAGTATCCGTTGAGGCAATAATTGGCTATTAATAATAATATAATCCATTTTCCGGCCAGCATGTTTCTCTATTTCTTTCAAATGATCACGAGCTGTATAATCATGAGTTTGACTGTTCAAAGTCATTAAATTAACAACATAAATTAATTTAGCTGAAGATTCTCCGACCGCTTTTTTGGCGCCTCCGATGATTAAATTGGCAATAGTACTATTATATAAATCACCGGGGCCTAAAATAATGGCCTTAGCCTCCTTGATCGCCTGAACAGCATCGGAATTAATCCTCGCCCTGGGAATGGTATATAATCTAATTATCTTTTCTCCTTTTTTAAGTTTATAAACTTCAATTTTATGTTCTGAAATAATGGTTATCCCGCTGGAGTATTTGGCGGCTAATTTAACTAATTTTTTGGAAATCGGCAGAATTTTACCTTTTAAGCGAAAAATTTTGGCTGTCTTGGCTACTGCCTCAGGCTCTGAACCAACAACGTCCTCAATGGCCGTCAAAATTAAATTGCCAAGATTGTGACCTTTTAAGCCTTTACCTTTCTCAAAACGATATAATAACAGCTGTCTCAGCATGCCGTTTTCCGGCGCTAGGGCCGCCAAACACTGGCGCATGTCCCCTACTGGTAAGAAGCCAAATTCATCTCTTAATCTTCCGGTAGACCCGCCGTCATCAGTCACCGGAACAATCGCTGTCAGGTCTAAAGGATATTCTTTCAAACCTGTTAATAGAACAAAACTGCCCACTCCCCCGCCAATAACGACCGCTTTTTTCATTTGGAAACATCATAACTTATTTTATTCTCAAAAACAACCATTCATTTTGCCGTCACTCCTCCGAGGAGTGCATACGCACACCTCGCAGGAGTGAACTACCTCTATTGCCAAAAGCAATCGAAAATGATAAATTAAAAATATGAAGTACTCCCAATTATTTGGCAAAACTATTAGAAAAATTCCTAAAGATGCCCGGTTAGCAAGCCACAAATTATTGTTTAAGGCCGGCTTTATTCGCCGCTTCAGCACCGGCCGCTGGGGCTTCCTACCTTTAGGTATGAAGGTATGGCTGAAAATCCTGAAAATCATTGAAAACGAAATGGACGCTATCGGCTGCCAACGAATGGTCGTACCGACACTTCATCCGATTGAAATTTGGCAAGCGACTAATCGCGACCAAGCCTTTGGCGAAGAAATGCTGACTGTTCAAGACCATCACGGCGCTGAGTTTGCTATCGGCGCTACGGCTGAAGGAATGATGCTTGAACTAGTCAAAATGTTTAGTCCCTCATATAAAGATTTGCCTATTGATATTTATCAATTCTCTTCAAAATTCAGAGACGACAAAAGGCCGAGGGGCGGGTTGATCCGCGTCCGCGAGTTTATGATGAAAGATGCTTACAACTTTTGCGCTAATGAAAAACAACTTCTCGAGGGCTACCAAAAATATTATGATGCTTATTTAAAAATTAGCAAGCGATTGGATTTAAAAGTAACTCCTGTTTTGGCTGATTCCGGCGCCATTGGCGGCGGCCTTTCTCATGAGTTTATGTATCAATCCGAAGGCGGCGATCAAACCTATTTTTACTGCGATAAATGCGGCCATGCGGCCAATGTAGAAAAAGCAGCATTCTTTAAAGACAAGAAAAACCCAAAAGAAAAAGGACTCTCTCTCAAGGAAGTCGAAGCCAAAAGAGGTACGAAAATGGAAGACGGCGTCAAGTTTCATAAAAAACCTCTTTGGCAGCAAATAAAGGATGTTATGTTTGTTGATGAAAATGGCCGTTTTGTTTTGGCGATCATCAGAGGTGATTTTAATGTTAACGAAACGAAACTCAAGAACTTGGCCGGCGCCAGAGAATTTAGACACGCCACTGATGAGGAAATTAAAAAGAAGTTACATTCTTGGCCTGGTTTTATTTCGCCAATAGGCATCAAAGACAATCTTGCTCCGGGAGTGCAATTAATCATCATTGCCGACGAATCTTTAAAATCAGTCAAAAATGCCTACGGCGGCTCGAATAAGAAGTTTCGGGATTTACTTAATATGAACTACGGCCGCGATTATCAGCCTGATATTGAAGGTGATTTAGCGGAAGCTCAAGGCGGTGAAAAGTGCGCTGCCTGCCAGAAAGGCAAACTGCAAATGAAAAAAGGTTTTGAATGGGGCCATACCTTTAAAATTGATTGTCTTTACAGCAAGGGACAAAAAGGCTACTATATTGATAAGAAAGGTAAACGCCAGCTTCTCTGGATGGGTAGTTACGGCATCGGCTTAGGCCGAGCCATGGCTTTAATTGTTGAAGCTCATCATGATAAAAAAGGAATTGTTTGGCCAACACAGGTTAGTCCGTTTGAAGTGCACTTGATTGACATTCCGAATAGAAAAATTGGCAACAATGAAGCACTGAAGATTTATGAAACACTGAAAAAAGCAGGAATAGAAATACTTTACGATGATCGAGATGTTTCTGCTGGAGTTAAATTTAGCGATGCGGACTTGATTGGCATTCCGGTCCGTTTAGTCATTTCTGAAAAAACAGGTGATAAAATTGAATGGAAAGCAAGAAACAAAAGACAAACAGAATTGCTTACCCTAAAAGAAGTAATAAAAAGATTTAAAGAAGGGAGGTGAATAAAAGAAATTACAAATTTCAAATTACAAATGACAAATGCTAAATTAAATTCGAAATTATCAATCCCTATTTTAGTCGGAGCAGTTATCTTTATCGGAGTAGTATCTTGGTATGGTTATGACCTGATTTTTAAAAATGAAAAGCCTGCTAAAAAATTTGATACTGGCCTTGAGTCTCAAGTAGAATCGCCAACTCTCTCACCTGAAAGAAAAGAAATTGTCAGCAAAATGAAAAGCCATAAGATTGTCATTAGCGATGGAGCGTTTTCGCCAGCAAACTTAACCATCAAAGTTCATGATCAGGTTCAATGGAATAATAAGGAGAGTGAAAATTGTCAAATTAAAACTGAAGATTGGCAGAGCCCGCCAATTCGACCGGAAAAAAATTTTACTCAAGCTTTTCCTGAACCAGGCACTTTTCCCTACTCCTGTTCTCTTCATCCGGAAATTAAGGGAACAATTATAGTTGAATAAACTGTCTCCTTTGTCATTGCGAGGAGCCGCAGGCGACGAAGCAATCTCGAAATATAGATTGCTTCACATATGTTCGCAATGACAGGATTACCTCACGGTGATACTTCCTGCGACGCTACTTCCTGCCAGGTGTAACGAGATTTGCGAAGAGCATCAGGAGCGTTCATAATCAAGTCTGGTGAATATTCAAAAGTTTCAGCAGGAGTGGTTTCATTGCCAGCAAGAAGATCACGCTCCAAGCTTACATTGGTTAACCCGACAAAAACTCCTTTACCGGTAAAGATATTAGCTGAAGAACCAGTATGAATCGTACCGTCACAGAGATAAAAGCCTTCAAGCGAAGCAACACCAGAATCAATAATAATATTACCGGAAACAATAAAGCCAACAAAGCCGCCTGTAAGAACAGCAATATTACCATTAATAGTTAAATTACCATCGATTAAAATAACGATTGTATCACTGGATAATATTGTCCAAACATCGTCTATTGTTTGATTGCCGCTGATTTTATACACTCCCGAAACCGGCTTGCCATCAGATAAATCCAGATTGCCATCATTTTGATCAATCAAGCCATTAAAGTATTCATATCCATAGCCATCTAAACTTATGCTTTCTGTTTCTACATACCAATCACTAATTCCCCCTACTCCACCCGTTCCCGGATCAACATTACCCCCTGAAGAAACAACACCATTGTATCCATTTAAAGCCAGACTAAGATAATTACCTGCAGGAATTGGTGCATTAACATTAGTCTCTCCATGAACATCACCACCTGTTGTCTGAAACCAGGGGTCTGTAACAGTTACTGTTACAGAAGAGGTCCCTGAACAGTCGATAATGCTATCATCGGGGTTAAGATAAACATCAGCCGTAATTATTACCGGACCACCTTCATCCACACCAGTAACAGTAGTTTGGAAAGGAAGACTGGAATCAGGCGAAGTAACACTGGCAATTAAATCATTTGCAGAACTAAAGTCAACATGATGGACATCTGTTATATTTGCTCCAACAAGACTCAAAACCGATACCGGCGCTGTTTGACCAATTCCAGTAATAACAAGAGTTATAGGCGACAAGACAGCCGAAGTGCAACTAGGAGGTACTATCGGTGTTGCGGTTGGAATAGGAGTGGAAGTTGGAATAGGAGTAGAAGTGGGCGCTAAAATAACACAGTTGCCGGAAATATACTGAATATCAGTCACGCTAATTATACCATCGCAATCGCGGTCATAAACTAAACATTCAGGAATGCTTTGATCCCAACAGTTACTAGCAAAATCATTAACCTGGTCTATTGTCCACGAATCTGGTTCACAGACATAAGGTTCATAGTTAAAACAATCCAGTTCTGAACAACCTGTCTTAAAGGGCCGAATTTCATAAACAAGAACTGTTTCCGAGGAAAAACCATTATTATTATTAGTATCAACATAAGTAATAACGTCAACATTAACCATATCTAAATAATTTGGTGTACAACCAGAACCTTCACAACGATAAATTTCATAACCCTCTTCATCTGTTACATTATCCCAGCGAAGAACCTTATTGTAATTATCATCTCCGGCTCGGTCTTGATCAGTGAGAATCACTCCGCCGGCACAAGAAGGACAAGGGGTAGGAGTAGCTGTAGGAATAGGGGTGGAAGTGGGAACGGACGTTGGCGTAGAAGTGGGCGCTAAAATAACACAGTTGCCGGAAATATACTGAATATCAGTCACGCTAATTATACCATCGCAATCGCGGTCATAAACTAAACATTCAGGAATGCTTTGATCCCAACAGTTACTAGCAAACTCCTGAAGCTGGTCTGCAGTCCAAGAATCCGGCTCGCAAGCATAAAGTTCACAATTAAAACAATCTAACTCCGAACATTCAGTCTTAAAAGGTCGAACTTCATAAGCAAGGATTGTCTCTGATGAAAAACCGTTGTTATCATTAGTATCCACGTATTCAGTCACATCCACACCAACTGTAGTTAGATAGCTAAGACTACAGCCTGAACCCTGACAACGATAAATATCATAGCCTTCTTCATCAGCAACATCTTGCCATTGAAGGAACTTATTGCTATTATCATCTCCTTCACGAGCAACGCTTTGAATAATCACCCAATCAGAACATTCAGGACAAGGAGTAGGGGTGGCGGTAGGAATAGGGGTAGCGGTTGGGGTGGATGTTGGCAAGGGAGTTGGAGTAGCAGTAGGTTCAGCAGTCTTACATCCTTCATCATCGCCAGGACCGCCACATAAATGTGGTATATCATCTACTGGATCTGGAACGCCAGACCTCCAAACACATTCTTCTATATCGTAATCACACCTGTAAAATCCTGCACAAGCCTCAGTCGGATCGCCATCATAGTAATAAACCGCCTGTTCCAAGCCCGTTCCTTCATATCCACCAGGATTGGGACCTCCATAATCAACCATCGATTGATAACCAAGAAAGCTAGTATTTATCTTTCCAAAACCACTACCTACTTGATGCCATTGTTGATCAGTATCATGACAATAAATCCAAGCCTCCATTTGATTTTCGCTACTATTGTCTCCTAAGACAAAAAGATAACCACTGGAAGAAACAATATTAACTATCCTGCCATTGGCAAAATTTTCATTTCCTACCAACTCCGAATTATATTCTACCGCCTGATTATATTTATAAACAGACCCTTCGGCAATATGATAAAGTTCTTCATTAAGAACAGCCATGCTACCACTTACTGCCCCAGGCGAGAGAAAGGGAAGTTCGGTAATCCTTGTCCAAGCCCATTGGTCTAAAACATTTTCTATATACTTATAAACTGCTGAATTAAAATAAGAAAAACCCTCGCCACTATAATGAAGTTCATTATTAAAAACAATCAGGTCTCCCAGACATCTCAATCCCATCTCACCATAGCCAGTGCCAGTATGACCCTTTGGGGTCCATGTACTACCGTCCCAGACAAAAATCACATCATTAGTAACATTGTTACAACTTGAAACCCAAAGCCTATTACTCCACTCGACAAATCCTCCTACTCCTCGCGATCCATCGCCAGTGTTAAAGGTATCACCCACTTTTCCCCAATTATTATCCGCATTGCGACGATATACCTTTGTCCCTTCTGTAGTATCACCCATGGCCACATGAAGCGTACCATTGAAACTTGTTAACCTCATACTGCTTCCCAGGGCATTGGAAAATGTGCCGACATTATTCCAGCTGCCACTTTCCCAACGATAAACGCCAACAGTACTATTTCCCTCACCGGTATCAGTGACCGTATAAAGATTCCCCTCAAACACATACAGAGAGATATCACTTGATTCGGGAAGATTGGATCCCCTCTTTGTCCAGTCAGCGGCAACTGAATGAGAAGCCAAAAACAAAAAACCAGCAAACAAAAGAAAGATTGCTAAGGCAGAAGAAATCTTTTTCGCCATTCTTATTTCAGTCTAGTAAGAAAAAGAAGTGATGTCAAGAGTCTTTTTGGACAAAGGGAACGTAGAGCTTAAATTTTGGCCCTAAGGTTGGCGTCGGGGTCGGAGTCCCTGTTGGCGTAGAAGTCGGAGTCTCTGTAGAAGTTGGAGTCGTGGTTGAAGTCCAAGTAGGTGTCCGGGTTGCCGTTGATGTTGGCGTTGGTGTATCTGTCGGAGTGGGAATCTCTGTCGGAGTAACTGTTGATGTTGGCGTTGGTGTATCTGTCGGAGTGGGAATCTCTGTCGGAGTAACTGTTGATGTTGGCGTTGGTGTATTTGTTAATTCAGGAGTCTCTGTAGGTGTTAAAGTTTCGGTAGGCGTCGGAGTTTCTGTCGGTGTTGGAGTAAAAGTTGGAGTTGGCGTCATTGTTGCAGTTGGCGTCTGGGTCGGTGTTTGCGTTTCCGTGGGCGTTGATGTCACTGTCGGAGTCGACGTCGCAGGCTCTTCCGGGCACCACCAAACTGGCTCCGGATACCAACTACAGTCATCTGTCTGACTCCAAGCATCCCTAATCGAACAACCTGTAATTCTTTCACCTGGAAATATCTCTTCCAATTGCTCTTCCCCTTCTAACTGCTCCCAAGTAAGAAAGGCTGTAACGTCTTCACCTTGATGTCTCGTTACTAGTACCCCATCTTGGTTGGCAAGCAAAATAGTCACCCCATGTCCCAAACCACTTTCTACGCCCAAGGCAAGTCCAGCAGAATGACCTTCTGCTAAAACTTGAATAACGCTCTCTTTTCCACCTAAATTATTTTTAGGATTGCCATTATCACGGATATAAGGAATACCAATGCCATCCAATTTTAATGGTTTAGCCCAAGGATCGTTAATATCAACTTGAGAAGCAGCAACGTAACAATCCCCTCCATATGCTTCATAATTTAAACGATCCTCTGTCAAAGCTCCATAATATTGAGCCACTGTCAGTCCTCCTAATAATGACGCCCTACAGTCCCCAGTAGGACTGATGGAAGTAAACCATAAGGGCGAAACACGATTCTCATCAGGCCAGGGATCACCCCAAGCTTCATTCTCGTAACATTGAAGAATATCCATCATAATAGCGACCGTATGGGCCATGCAGTCACTTTTTTCTTGCTGCCGGTCAGGAGGAGCGCATTCTCTTTGATCAACTTCGGTTACCGAACTGGCTAGATTCCGGACTTCAAGCTCTTGAACACGAGCTTCCGCTTCCTCAAATTCTTCAACCGTAATCTCATTAATAAAGTCGAACTCGCTTTCAAGCCGGGGCTTCTTTTCTTCTTCTTCAGGCGCTAAATCTCTCCAGATATCATCTAATCTTTGTGAGTCCCAATCAAAAGATCTTAATTCAACACGTGAACTAGGCGGTCCTTCAGAAGCCTCAACCACGCCTGCCAATGGAGAAATCCGACGAGACAACTCTCCACCGGAAAGCTCAATACCTGTTCCGCAAGTCAACATCAGACCAACGGCGGCGCTAAACCTTATGGCTGTTTCTTTTCCTCCGCCCCACATTTTTTTTCTCCAAAAAAAAAGCTAACTTTTTAAGTTAGCTTTTGTCTCTTAAGAAACAAAAAATATATTCAAAAATATATTTAAATAAAATAGGAGGTTTATCCCTCATTTCCTTTTCTTTATATCATGATTATCTGACAATGTCAATTTTTATAAGGCCAGGCCTTAAAAAGCCAAAAAGGCCTGGCCTTATTTTTCGGCCTTATTTTTCCACTCGCAATGGTTTTTAAATTATATGTTATTATCAAATAAGTGAGGATTTTAATTAAAAATAAAAACTTCATAATTGCTTTTATTTCTCTTATTTTTATTGGTCTCACTATTCCCTTAGCTGTCCATTTAGTTAAGCTGCGCCAGGAAATAAGAAAAAAGGCCCTAGAACCTGATTGTTTTACCGAATTGTTTAATAATACTGACTATAAAGATGACGGTGCAACTGACGCTGACTGGAATACTTCTCTAAGCAGGCTGCAGTTAGCAAAAGAAGGGACAGGTCGACATTATTTTCCTCGAATAGATGATGACGGCACGAACAGCTATGTAGTTTATATGTCTATGAATGGCGTTCGGGTGGTCAAATTTAATCATAATGGCCAACTCGTTTCAGAATTTGGCAACGGCGGAGTAACCAATCCTATTTCTGCCTTCTGGGCAATGTACCCAAATTATGACATTGTCATCTCTGATGATGGCGGGGCTTATATTGTTTATCATGGCAATTTATTACAAAGATTAGACGGAACAACCGGAGAGCAATTTTGGAATGTTGACCAACCAGCGTCGCAATGTCCTGAGTTCACTACAGCGGAAGAATGCGAATCAAGTATGTGTACTTGGTACAATGGCGCCTGTCTTTTCCATGATCCAACCGCTCCTCACACTTTATTAAGTGGTTTTTATGGCTGCAGTGGCCAGAGCTGGACAATGACCGCTGACAGTGACAGCCATGTTTATATCGGCGGCGGCTGTCCTGGTGGAAATTATAGCGGTTATTACATCACTAAAATGAAAAATGGCGGTGAGAGAACGGAGGAAAAGAGACAGAAAGTGCTTAATACAGTCCCCCAGTATGAAGATATTGATTTGGTTAGCAGCGATGACTATCTTTATCTTGCTTGGGAGCAAGATACTAGCTGCTTTGTCCAAAAATACAATCAAAGCGATTTATCAAAAGTTGGAGGGGTTTGGCAGAATCCGCTTGAAATTAATAATTGCTACGGGTATTTAAGTATCGCCGCCGAACCAGGAGGTAATTTTTACATCCTTTCCCATAAAACCGAGGACGCCGGTGATCTTGAAGTAAGAAAATATGATAGTAATAAAAATTATTTATGGGGACCAACTACCCTTAGCGGCAACTTCTATCGATCTTCCCTTTCTTTTGACGCCGGCTATCTTTATGCCGCTTGGAGGGATTTCTCAGGCCCACAGCCATCAAACTGGATCCAAAGATTTAACACCAGTAATGGAAATAAAATTTTCAAGGATCCTGGCTTACTGCTAGTATCTCCTGCGGGGGCTGAAGCGTATCTCAATGCCAACGGACCGCTGGTAACCATCGATGATAATGGAAATGCCATTGCCGTTTATGTTGAATGGACTCCTCCTGGTTATTTTGTTGAAGCTACTAAAGTACCTCCGGATGCAGTCTCGGAAGACGACTTTATTTTTCAAGTCAGCCCTCCTACTGTCGACATGGATTACATTTCTCCGGGAACAGGACAGTCAATAACAGTTGCTGAAACTACTGCAGATATTATCAGCGCCGTCTTAACTGACAATCAAACTTTAAACGGCGGCAGTATTGTCTATTATCTTTCCGCTAATAACGGCAATAATTGGGAAGGTCCTGTTTTACCGGGAACAGAATGGATATTTGAATATCCCGGTCGATCACTTAAATGGCGGGCCGACTTGGCTACTCCTGATACCACCAAAACTCCCTGGGTCGATGATTTGACTATTTGCTTGTCATCTATTTTACCTACTTCTACTCCTACTCCTACAACTGGACTGACTCCCACGCCGACAGCGACTTCCACGCCGATACCCACCACAACCCCAAGCGTAACACTTATTCCTACAGCTACGCCTACTTTTGAACTAAGTCCTACTCCCTCCCCCACTATCACACCAGGTCCCACTACAACACCTGGCCCTACTGCTACTCCTACTTCTACGCCAACAGGGACGCCAACGCCTGTTTTGGAATGTAAAACCCTTAAAGCATATAATAAAGACTGGGAAGAAATTAATGATCTTTCTACTATTTCTATTGGTGATACTGTCTATTTCTTAGTTGAAGGTCTTTGTGACGAATCTCAAGGAATTACTGATGCTGAATTCAGAATCAATGAAGGAGAATGGCAAACCCCAACAGGTCAAAAATGGGGCCATTTCTATCTCGAATATGAAATTATTACTGCCGGTTCTTATAAAATAGAAGCCATGGTCTATAACCCGGAACTTGGTTGGCGATAATCTATGATATAATACCCTCACCTAAAATGTCCGACAAACTTGGTCCTTGCCATCGATTAGTCTTCAGATATCATACGGATTTATTAGAGATTTGGGGGCGGGCAAGCGAAAGGTGGTTAACAGAAAAAGCGAAAATCAACGAGTTAATCAAAATTATTCCCAGACAATACCTCATTGAACGCCTCGTTTTCAAAAAAGAAGATAAAAAGGGAATTAAAAAAGCAATGGAGCAAGCCATCAAACAAGGATATTGGGTTGGTTTAAGAAGCTGCTATCTATACCAACCCCTGGGCAAGGCGCCCTGGGTTATGGCACTTAAATCAAGGCGGGCAATCCGCCTTTTTTTTAGCAAACGAAAAAAAGGCCAAAAGAAGCTTTGGTTGGGCACTCCGGCCCATTATGATGAATGGATTGCCGATCCAGGACTAAAAGAAGTTGTCGTTATGTTTAATCCTAAAAAGCTTTGCCCTGAATTCGCCAAAGACCACTTCGTTGTTAGAATTGAAACTTTTGAAGATAATCTTCGGGTTGAGATGAAGCTTTATACTGACCAATTAAGAGCGATGGAAAACGGTACTCAAAGAAAAAGCTTAATTATTCTTAATATGCCCTTAGAAGACACTCTTCGCTTTGAAAAAGGTCCGATAGCGATTAGCTTCGGTAAAAACTATTTAACTGCTTCAACCAAAAAAAAAGCAGAAAAAATCACCCGCCAGGTAATTAAAATTATTTTTGATAAATGGTGCAACGCTCCTCTTAATCTTTATTATCGACTCCAGGCTTTAAGAATATTTGGTTTAGGAACTCTTGAAGTCCAGGGTAAACAAAAAAAAGGACAATTAGAATATTTCCTTGTCTATGGCCTGAGAGGAACAAGAGAGGTTTCCAGAATAATTCCTTAATTTTACGGCTCTTTCTGATCTTTAAATCTTCCTTTGTATTTTGCTTTTCCTTCGCAGCGCTCTATTATTACCTGACAAAGTCGAGTACCGGGATAAAGAGCAATCTGGTTTGGACCAACATTAGTAATCTCCATAATCTGATGATTGGCTACTCCCGGCTGAATAAAACCTGAGGTTACATGAACACCTAGTCCTATTCTGGCAAAACGACTTCTTCCTTCAAGCCAAGCGCAAAGACCACAAGAAAGAATGATTTTTTCTTTGGTAATGCCAAGAATTGTCTCTCCTGGTTTAACCAGTAAATGGTTTTTGTTTTTAATTTTAACAGGAATTGTTACTTCTTCAATATTAATTTCTTTTTGAGGGCTAACATGGAGAAGACTGCTTTCTTTTTTAAAAACCCTGAAGCGGCTGCCCAGATGAAGGTCAATTGAAGCCGGACCAATCTGATCTTTTGAAAAGGGTTCTATTTTAATATTTCCCTTTTTAATCTCTTCTAAGATTTTATCTCGCGTCAGAACAGCCATTGGTAGTATTTTAACATAAGAAAGTCACTCCTGCGAGGTTTGCGAATGCAATCCTCGGAGGTGGGACGTTAAAACGGTGAAACAGAAGTCTTGAAAATCCTGGAAACATCTTGAACAGTAATCAGCAGCATTAAAAATAACAAAACAATCATTCCTAAAGCATGAATCAATTTTTCCGTTTTTGGCTTAGGTTTTTTACCAGTCACTGCCTCGACTGCTAAAAAAAGAAGCCGACTGCCATCTAAAGCAGGAATAGGTAAAAGATTTAAAACACTCAAATTAACAGAAAGGACGCCGATAAACTGCAAAAGAGGCAAAATTCCCGCCTTTGCTACGTTACTGGTAACTTGAACGATCCCGACCGGACCAGTAACATCTTGAGGAATAATCTTTTTAAAAAGAAGTTCATAAATCATCTTTGCTACTCCGAAAAAAATCGCTCCCGCCCAACCCACCGCCTCTTTTAATCCCCACCAAAGAGATAAAAACGGCCTCTGCCAGAAGACCGGCTGAATCGTCTTAGAATCAACAATAGCCACTCCTAACGGACCTTCACTCGCAGGCGGCTCTTTTCTAGGAACCAAAACGATTACCCGTCTCTCCCCTTCTCTTTCCAGCTCAAGTTCGACTTCTTGTCCTAAATTTTGATTAATAATCTCGATAAATTCCTGATTATCTTTAATGATTAATGACTTATGATTAATGATTAATTGGGTAACAACGTCGTTTTCTTTAATGCCTGCTTTTTCTGCTGGCGAGTTTTCGGCCACGCCTGCCATCTCAACAAATCCTTGTTTCTCAGGAATACCTAAAACAGAGTAAATAAGACTAAAAGACACCACTCCTAACAAGAAGTTCATCAAAATTCCTGCTAACAAAACAATCGCCCGAATTCGCTTAGATTTATTCCAAAAGGCGTTTTTGTTTTTTGTCCTGTGCCCTGCGCTTTCTTCCATTCCATATATGCTTACAAAACCACCAAAGGGAATTAGATTAATTGAATAAATTGTTCCTCTTTTTTTTACTCCGAGCAAACGAGGAGGATAACCTAGACCAAACTCTTCCACTTTAATGCCCGATTTTTTAGCTGCTAAGAAATGGCCAAGCTCATGGACAAAAACTAAAAGAGATAAAACAAATAATGAGATAATTAAAGAAAAAAACACAGCATCAAAAATTTCTAATTTCTAATTTCTAATTTCTTTTCCTCTCCCAAGCCTTCGATTTTCTTAATAAATTCGTCATGTAATTTCTGCAGTTCTTTCAAGCCCTTAAAAACATCATCCTCGGAAAAACCGCTTTCTTTTTTTAAGTTTTCAGTTTCCGACTTGGACTCATTTCTAACATTCCTAATCATTTTCCGACCGCTTTCAACCTTCATCTCCACCAGTTTTCCTATCTCTTTTCTTCTTTCCTCAGTTAATGACGGCACTTTAATTCTAATCAACTCTTTCTCAACAATAGGGCTCAACTTCAAATCTGAATCGCTAATTACCTTACCAATTTTTTTAATAATCGTTTTGTCCCAGGGAGAAATAATAATCTGCTGGGGATCGGGCGCGGTGATGTTTGCCAGTTCTCTAATTTCAAGAACAGTCCCTTCATAGGCTTCAACTTTAATTTTTTCCACTAAAGACGGTCTCGCCCGACCGACCTTAATCGTCTCCAAGTCCTCCTTAACAACCTCAAGGACCTTTTTCATCCTCTCTCTTGCTTTTTTTAGAAATTCTTTTATCATTTAAGTAATCGAAGACAGATGACCGAAAACAGAAAATAGATATTGAAAAGGGAAGATAGAAAATAGAAAATATCTATCTTCGATCTTCTGTCTTCATTTCGATCCTCGGTCTTCGAATTTCTATCTTCGAAGATTATGAAATTACACTTCAAGCCTCACAAATTCCTCAATCTTAATATTCTCCCCGAATTTGGCAATCGCTTCGTTGAGCAAATCTTCAATTTTTTTCTCAGGATCACGGATATATTCTTGAGCCAGTAATTTCTGAACATTTTTCGGCTTCATCGCCGCGATCTGCATACAAATCTCGCGGATAAGCCGCTGAAATTCATCATTCTTAGCTACAAAGTCAGTCTGGCAAGTAAGTTTAACCATCGCTCCTACCTTGCCGCCGCTGTGAATATAAGAATAAATCGTCCCTTCCTTCGTCGCCTTACCCTTCTTCTTCGCTGCTTTCGCTAACCCTTGTTTCTTTAGCCAAGCTTTAGCTTTTTTCATATCAGCACTGCATATCTTAAGCGCTTTCTTGCATTCCATTATCGGAGCAGAAGTAGCTTCTCTGAGCTCTTTGATTTTTTTAAGATCAATCTTTGTCATTTTTCGCTTTTCGTTTTACGCTTTTCGCTTCGATTACCGCCTCCGCTATTTTACTAACAATCAATTTGATGCTCCCAACGGCATCGTCGTTAGACGGAATAACATAGTCAATATCACTAGGATCAGTATTTGTATCAACGATACCAATAATTTTGACCCCCTTTGTCTTCGCTTCTTTCACTACCACTTCCTCTTTTTTACAATCAACAATAAAAATCGCTTCCGGCAATTCTTCCAAGCCAACTAAACCGCCGAAGAATCGCTCTAAGCGTGCAATTTCCCGATCGATCAAGACATTCTCTTTTTTCGTGTACTTATCATACTCACCTTCCTTCTTTTTTTGCTTCATATCAACCAATTTGTCGATCCTTTTTTTTATCTCCTGCCAATTAGTAATCGTCCCTCCCAGCCAACGATGATTAACATAGAACACACCGCATCGCTTCGCTTCTTTCTCAATAATACCGCTCGCTTGTCTTTTAGTACCTACAAAAATAATCTTACCAGTCTTGGTCGTTATAGCTTTAACAAAGGCGGCCGCTTTTTCCAGCTCTTTTTTTGTCTTAACAAGATCAAAAACATGAACACCGTTTTTTACTGTCCAAATATAAGGCTTCATTTTGGGATGCCAACGCTTAACTTGATGACCAAAATGACAACCTGCTTCGAGAAGCTCTTCAAGAGAAATTTCTTTTTTCTTCATGAAGCCAATTCTACCATATTTCCCAATAAAGAAACAACCGTCATCGGACCAACACCGCCAGGAACAAGAGCAATAAATGAGGCTGTCTGAACAACATCTTTCTTCACGTCGCCCTTCTCGCCAACATCAATCACCACCGCTCCTTTTTTAATCATTTCTTTGGTAATCAAACTCTGCTTGCCGACAGCAGAAACAAGAATATCGGCTTCCCTACTATGTTTAGCTAAATCTAATGTTGTGCTTCGACAAATAGTCACTGTCGCTCCTAAATTAGAAAGAACCATTGCCAAAGGTTTACCGACTAAATTACTGCCGCCGACGATAACGACTTCTTTACCTGCAATAGTCACTCCTGCGAGGTGTTCGACGGCGATCAAAATTATCTCCAAAACCGCTTTCACTGCCGCCGGCATATAAACCGGCTTGCCCATCATTAATAGACCTAAATTTTTCGGATGAAGACAGTCAACGTCTTTATCAGAATTAATTACCCGTCGAATTTTTATTTCGTTAAATTTCTTCGGCAAAGGCAACTGAACAATAATGCCCGTAACAGCCTTTTCACCATTCTTTTTTTTAATGAAGTCAATAATTGTCTGCTCAGAAGCGCTTTTTTTAAACTTTTTCAATTCAAACTCAATCCCAACTCTCTCCGCTGCTTCTTTTTTCTTCCTCACATAAAGTTGACTAGCCGGACTATCACCTACCAAAACCACTACCAATTTCGGTTTAATCTTCAGTTTCTTAACTGCCAGCTTTAATTTTTCTTCTTTTTTCTTAGCAAATTTTATGCCATCAAAAACAATTGCCATACCATGCTATAATACCACAACTGCCCAAAAAAGTGATGGCAACTGAACCAGAAAAAATACTAGTTTCAGGGGGCTCTTTTATGGATGAGTGGTTGTGGATAAAAAATACCCTTTGTCCTCGCTCAGGCGGTGAGATGCCTGGCATTTTTTGTCGTCATCGGGAAAGCTGTATTCTTCCAACAATAGGAGTTAGAGCTTTAAACCAAAAAGAAGCAGGAGAATTTATATTAGAAGCAGCTGAAAAAGGTGGAATTCCTCAATGTAAAAATGGGAAAGATTTGCTCTTAAAACCAAGAAATTTTGAGCATTCACCTCTCTGCCCTCAACCTCATCGCCGGCCTCGAGAATCCTGGGGTGACGACATAATCGAATAGGATAACCTCTTGACAAATCCCTCCTTAAGGAGTATTTTGTCAACAGAGATATATGAAAACAAAAAATCCCTCCGAAGAAAGCCTTAAAGAAATCGCTAGGTTGTTATCAGAAAAATTTAAAAGAGAAGCGAGGGAAGCAAAATACGCATCCGTCAAAGAAGTTCTTAGTCTTCTAGCAAAAGGTTCCATTCTGATTGGTGGTTTCATTGCTCCCAACATCTGGAAGTTAGCAAAAAACTGGGATAAAAAAGATTTTGATGAATGGAAAAGGTTTAATCCTGCCTATTTACGGAGAACAATCAGACGACTGGAAAAACAAAAACTAGTCAGAATTGTTCAAAAAGAAAATAAAATTAATGTCGAAATCACCAAAAATGGTAAAAAGAAAGTCCTGAAATATGCTCTCAATGAATTAGAATTAAAAAAACCAAATGTTTGGGATGGCAAATGGCGGGTAATCATCTACGATATTCCCAAAAAATCAAAACATCTGCAAAATTTAATCAGGGAAACTCTGCAGAGACTCGAATTTATTCCTTTACAAAATAGTGTTTATTTGAGCCCATTCCCCTGCGAAAAAGAAATAGAATTTTTAAGAGAATTCTATGGGTTAGGCAAGGAAATTAAGCTTCTCTTGGTAGAAAAGCTTGAGAACGAAAAAGCTTACCGTAAATATTTCGCAGTTTAAAAACCTACATAAATATAATAATATAATAACTTCTTCTTCTCCCTTCTCCGACAAATCTCTCCTTAAGGAGTATTTTGTCGGATTTTTCTACTCTCTACTCTCTCTTCTCTACTATTCTCTGTTCTACTATTCTCTGTTCTACTATTCTTCTCTATTTAGCAAATTACCATCAAGTCCATGCTATAATACCCTAACTGCCCAAGAAGCTTATGACATTTCAACCGGAAATCAATTTAAGAATTTCTCCAGAAAGTCAAACTGGACTTCAAGAGCCTTTAACCAGAGATAGCTCTGATAGATCCCTTGTTGGTGGTCCAGACGAAGAAAGAACTTTTAAAGCTCGAGAAGCGGCCAAAGAAGCAAGTATGAAGCTTCAAACTTTTTATCGATATGCTTCAGATTTAGATGTTGGCGATCAAATCAGGCCTAGAACCCATCTGACATATAATCAAGGAGATGTCCAAGCAGTTCTAGCAGAACAAGAAAAAAGAAGAAAGGCAAAAGCAGATAAATTAGGAGAACGACCAAAAAACTTTCACTATGATTCAGAAGATCTTCATCTGTTGGCAAACAGGCTCACAAATATAGAACATCCCGAAGGCGAAACTCAAACTTTTAGATTAAGAGGAGCTGCTGAGCTTATTTCTAATGTCGGCCAGCAAGTGGGGATAAAAATCGGCAGCGCCCGCCAAACCTTAGGCCAATGGACGCTTCTTACTCTAGATGAAGCAATTCAAACAAGAAATACTGGGGTTCTTTCTCCAACTAGCGCTGCTATCCGCGGTGAAAAAGGCAATATTTCTTATCGTCTGACTGCCAAAGATTTAGGACATGTTCTTGATTCTGCTCCTCATTTACGACCGGCTGAAGGTAGAATAGAAGATGCTTGCAGAGCAGCCCGAGAAAGGTTCTCAGTAACACGCGAAGCCAATGTTGATCTTACCCAGGCTGCTCGGGATCTTAACTTTCCCGCTTGTAAAGGAAGACGACAGCTTGAAAAAATGCTCGCCAGCGACCAACTTTCCCTTCCAGAAAAATATCCTCTGTTGACTATGAATACTGTCGGCATTCCACCAGACCTTTATGGAAATCAGAAAGAAATCTGGGAAAGAGAATTAGCCGCCATTAAAAAAAAAGAAAGGGCAGACCTTCATCCCCGAAGACAACTTCATCTTGCCAGGCAAGAAGAAGACGCTCAACCAATGGGAGGATTTTTTAAAAAAATATTTGCCCATAACACCAGAAGTCTTCATACCGCTCCAGCTTCCCTTTATTTAAATCATGTTCTTCGAGCCTTAGACCACAAAGCTTCTGATATTAAAATAAATATTGCTTCGGGACCTAAAGGTGTCAGTCATTATTGCCATACTACTGATTCCGGAGCCGATCAACTAAAAGCTCTTTTTCAAAATCCACCGGAACCAATAAGAACACAAGTAGAAGCAATCAGAGATGAAACAGAACGTATTCTCCAAAGCGGTTTTACGAACATTGCTGAATATCGAAAATACTGTCCTGATGATTTTCCCATTTCCCTATCTACAGTTATGCGATTACTAGATATTCCTATGGCGGGCAATGTTATTGGAGCTAACGCAGATACTATTATAGAGATCCTCTCGGATTTTGGATTAGAAATCAGAGAAGTAGATCTTGGCACACTTAAAAAAAATCGAGAACCGAGAAGGGTTTTCCAGGCCCCTCTGGGAGAATTGAAAGCCTGCTTTGAAGACTTAACCAGCTCTGGAGATTTAAAAGAAAAACTTCTCCAATTGAAACACTAAAGAATAGGAAATTTTTGGCAAAGATAAATAATTTCTTTTTTAATCTCGCTCAGCTTTCTTTTTCCTTCTACTACCTCATCCATCCATTGAGCAATCATTCTCATTTCTTTCTCTTTCATTCCTCTGGTAGTCACTGCCGGCGTCCCTAAACGCACACCGCTTGGCTTGGCTGGCGGATTGGGATCATAGGGAATCGTATTTTTATTAAGAATAATATTTGCTTTTTCGAGTCTAATTGCCGCATCTGCGCCGCTTATCTTTTTGTTACGCAGATCAATCAACATTAAATGATTATCTGTTCCATTGGTAACCAGATTAAAGCCCCTATTCATCAATTCGCTGGCTAAAACCTTGGCGTTCTTAACAATTTGTTTTCCATACTTTTTAAAACTGGCGCTCTTGGCTTCTTTGAGAGCAACAGCAATACCAGAGATGGTATGTTGATGAGGGCCGCCCTGTAAGCCAGGAAAAACTGCCCTATCAATCTTTTTTGGTAAATCGGGATCTTTTTTTACTCCCCTATTGGTAACCATAATCATTGCTCCCCTTGGCCCCCGCAAGCTCTTATGAGAAGTAGTCGTAATAATATGAGCATAAGGAGCTGGTGAAGGATGAGCACCAGCCACAATTAAACCGGCAATATGGGCAATATCAGTGACAAAATAAGCGCCAATAGAATCAGCTATCTCTAAAAACTTTTTCCAATCAATAAATCGCGGATAAGCAGTTGCGCCGGCAAAAATCAATCTTGGCCTGTGTTTCTTGGCTAATTTTTCGATCTTATCGTAATTAAGCAGCTGCGTTTTTTTATCAACACCATATTGAACTGAATGATAATAAGTACCGGTAATGCTCACTTTCCAGCCATGAGTAAGATGGCCTCCATGGGGCAAGCTCATTCCCATAATCGTGTCGCCAGGTTTAAGCAGAGCAAAATAAACAGCAAAATTAGCTGGCGAACCGGAATAAGGCTGGACATTGGCATGAGCGACTTTGAACAACTTTTTTGCTCGATTCCGGGCTAAATCTTCGACTTGATCAATATATTTTTGACCCTGATAATAACGTTTATGAGGATAACCCTCGGAGTACTTATTCATCATTATACTGCCAACTGCTTCCCTGACAGCCGGACCAGCATAATTTTCCGAAGGAATTAAGCGAATAACCTCTTCCTGTCGTTCTCTTTCCAGCTCAATTAATTTAAAAACCCTGGGATCGGTTTTTGACAAAATACTCCTTAAGGAGGGATTTGTCATGTTTTTAAAATTCTCCTTTCTTTCAAAACCCCTAAAATCTCTTGATGGATTTCTCTAGGTGTTTTGGTACCGTCAATTATAACAAAACGCTTTTTGTTTTTCTCGGCCCAGTTTAAATAAGCTATTCTTATCTTCCGATGAAAAGCAAGATTTTCACCATCAAGTCGATCATTTTTATCAGTACTGTTCCTCCGCTTCAAACCTACTTCGGCCGGCACATCAAGTAAAAAAGTAATCTTAGGTAAAGTCTTTTTTGTAGAAATATCATTTAAAAGCTCAACATATTTCACTCCCAAGCCGCGAACAATACCTTGATAAACCACACTTGAATCTCGAAATCGATCCGCTAAAACGAATTTTCCCTTTTTCAAAGACGGCAAGATTATTTCCTCACAAACTTGAGCCCGGGCCGCCTGAAAAAGAAGCGTTTCTGTCTCATAAGCCATCTTGACATTTTTTTTGTCAAGAATAATTTTTCTAATCTGTTCGGAAATTTTGGTTCCGCCAGGTTCTCGGGTAACAATAAACTTTTTTCCCAAGCGCTGGAAATGCTTTACCAAGCGCTTAATCTGCTCGCTCTTGCCCGATCCCTCGCCACCCTCAAATGAAATTAAAATCCCTTTTTTCATGCTATTTCTACTATATCATAAATTTTTTCTGCAATACTCAGGCACAAATTCTAGCCTTGCTATAGGCCTTCCTGCGATAACCAGCCAAGACCGAAAGATCTTGACAAATTTCTGTTTCTAAAAATACTCCTATCATCTAATCCCGCAGATAATCTGTCAATCATTTCTGTCATAACTTGCTTATTATCTAAAGGACAGGTACCAATCTCAGATAAAAGAGCTCCTAGTCCAGCCGCTCTTATAATTGGCTCAATTTGTCGATAAGCCGGAATCCTTTCTCCTTCTCCAAAATCACTTAAAATGGCCTCCGAATTATTTGATCCTAAAGCTATTTCTACTTGCTCAACATCAAGATTTCTTGCTCTCACTTCTGTTCTTATTGCTTTAGCATAAGCAGAACATGGATGTACAGAAGATTCTCCTCTTGTACACCCGGGAAGCATTGTGCCTGCATCAACATGATCTTGTATTCTCTCAACCATGCGCTCCCTAGCGATATTGCCTATAACTTGCGCTGAATTAATTAAAACACCTGCCATTTTTTTTCAAATAAAGCCCTCAAAAAAGAGGGTAGTTTAGTCTTTAGTAAAAAACAAAAGCGGATTCTTGTCAAGGGGTAGTTTTTACTAACTTACTTAAGCTCCGGTGCATTTTTTGGTGAAATTCCTGGTCATAATCAGGCACAAGAGCCTTGATTTTACCGCAGAAATTTCTTTCTGAGCAAAAACCGCAAAGATGACATTTAGGCACGATTTGTTTAGCCAGCCAGTTAAGCTTTTCTTTTTTTAAATACTTCTTTATCATAAAAACCTCTCTTTCGGTCAAGCGCTGAATTTGCTCGTCGGCCGTGGTGCATAAACGCAAAGGATAATAACCGGAAATCAAATTATAAAGATTAAATCTCTGAAAAACATCAATTCGCAACCCCCTGGGAATAACAAAAGCCGCATCTGCCGGACCAACACCTAAATCAATTAAATTCTGATAAGCTTTCAAAGAAACAAGAACTCTGTTTAAATAACCAAACAAAAACTTTTTTCTGATCGTTGGCGGTAAAGAAAAAACCCTATTAATCTTATCAATTTGTCTCTCAGTCAATTTTTCTTTGACAATCCCTTTTTCTAATTTCTCAAACACTTTTTTTGCCCTCTCAGCAGAATAATACAAAGAATCAGTAATCAAAAAACAAGTCCGATGTCTTTTCTTTTCTGTCCACACACACCAAGCCACAGCTGAAAGAACGTTGGCTTCAACAGCCGTATTATAATCTCTGGTAATTTCTCTTCTCAAGTTAAGAATTTTTAACCAGTCTTTTTTTATTCTTTTGTTTTTAACCATTTTTCTTGTTTCCCGCCAAAGATCCGTCATTTCTTTTTTCAATCCAGGAGTAATTACTTGAGAAACAGAGACCACTTCAGTTAAATTATCTAAAGAATATTTTTTTGCCAAATCTCTAGCCAAATTAGATTTACCCGGATTTTTAAAAATATTAGCGTAAGGATATGTATCTCTTGGCGCCGCCATCCGGGTGGGATAAAGTAAATTTATACCCAATTCTTTCAAACTAGACTCTATTTTAGCCAAGAACAAGCCCGCTTCTTCCGGCATCCATTCTTTCTCGTTTTCATATTCTTTTTTAAAACCAATAATTGATTCAATCGGTAAGGTCATCGTGCCAACACCGATAATGCCGTATTGAAGAATTTTCCTGGCCTCGTCTTTACCAATCCCCTTCTCCAGTAAATAATTAAAAAAACTTATGTTCTCGCTTGAAGTTTGTTTATATAATTTCCTTGCTTCTTTGTTTTTACTGATACTGGTTGGAACTACAATATCATCGTCTGTCGTTCCTGTCCGACGGCCGGAAGCCATTAATCCGGAAGAGAAAATAATACCTGTCAACATCAAATCCAGAAATTTGCTTCCCTCCCAAGTAATTGCCAAAGTGGGCGTCGTCGCCATTGAAGCATGGCCGCGAAGAGAAGAATTGAGTAAAATTTTCTCTATTGTTTCCTTAAAACCTTGACCGCTTTCCTTAATTTCTTTTAAAAGAGATTTAACCGACTTGCCTTTAAAAGTCAGTAAAGCTGAAAGAGCGACAATTTCTTCGGGCTGTAAAACACCAGTCCGATCGACCATCTTCGGCACAATCCCCAGAAGTTTTAATTTTAAATCGGTGGTTTTTTTCATCTTTCTTTAAAGAAATATACTATATTATTTCTCTTTTGACAATCGGAGTTTATTCAAGAAAGAATGTCAACAGCAGCATTTTCTCCGGCTCGAATTCTATTTATCATTTCTGGTAGTTCTGGAATTCTTATCCTGATATTCGTAAATGCGGCTGTCGGTCTACCTGTGTCTTCATCTCTGCCAGTAACAACTCCTTCGGTATAATTTTCTATCTCACCAGCAAAATCTAAACCTAACCTTGCTTCTCCACTGTCAAGCAATGCATGTCTCATGCCAATGACCATAGGAGAATAGCCTTTAGGAGGATGGGACTGTAAATCAACAGTAAGAACTCTTTCTCCAAGCCCAAGCAGTCTCTCTCTAACTCCAAGTTCTCTGTCTCTAATAAAATAAGTTTGTTTCAAACCTACGCCTTCACTTACATCACCTATAGAATAACCATAAGCATGAGTAGTTATGTACACGCCGCTATTTTCATCATACTGCCGACCGTTTTCAACAACAACCGTGCCATTCTGACAACTTTCAGGATGATCGGCTCTTAAAATATCGAGAGTTTTTAATATTGCTGCTTGTATCGATGCTTCCTTGCCTGGCATAAACTTTTTTCCTTTAAATTTAATATTTCTATTATACTATAATTATAGGTGTTTTTCAAAAAAAAATCCTGTCCTGCCGATCCGGGATCGTTAGCAATTGACGATCCGGTAAAAACTTAACTTTTCAATTTGAATTTTTGGAGAAAAATGTTAAGTTTTTGGTGAAGTTCTTTCTTTTTTCCCTCATTAATAATCACATAATCGGCCATGGCAATGGGACCGGCTTTTTGGATATTACTGATATCAGCATAATCACGACTTTGAGCTAATCTAGGAGTCAAAGGGCGTTCTGTCCGTTTAATAATTCTGCTATAACGTGCTTCAGGACTGGCATGAACAGCTAAAACAATCATTTTGTTTTCTAATCTTTTTTTTAAATAAAGATATTCTGCCCATGAATAAAGATCGTCACCAACAACATGAGTGATTTTAAGAGCTTTTTTAATTTTGGGATAATTCAAAACAGCCATCACCGCCATGCCGTGCTTTTTCCGTAAACCTTCCCTAACCATTTTCTCGTTTTTCTCGCAAACACTCAAACCTCTTTTTTTCACTTCATCCATCACCACCTGGCCAAATCTTATATAATTAAAACCATTCTTTTCTAAAAAACGGGCGCCTGTTGTTTTACCAGCGCCCACCATACCGACAATAGCAACAAATTTATTCTTCACTCAAGCTCACCTTTCCTCTTTCTGCATCAACAATAACGTTCATGCCGTCTTTTAAAACTTCAGTCGCTGTCTCTGTACCAACAACGCAAGGAATATTAAAATCCCGAGCAAGAGTAGCAAAGTGAGAAGTCGTCCCGCCGCAATCAGTAATCACCGCTCCAGCCTTAGAAAGAATAGGCAAACAAATATCAGCTTTAGGCAAATGAATAACAACAACATCTCCAGATGAAATTTTTTCTAAATCTGACTCTTCTCTAATCACGATTACTTTTCCTTTAATCCTGCCCGGACAAGCGCTAAGACCTCTAACTAAAACCTTATCTTTCACTTTTTTCTTCACCTGACCTGAAACCATCACGCCCGGCTCGACTTGCAGCTCATACATGTCCAAAATCCCATTCTTATTAATCATGAATTCTATTTGAATGTTGGCTTTATGAAAACGGGCGGCCCGAAAAGAATGCTTGGCTAAATTTATTGCCTCTTCGTCACTCAAACTTGATACATCTTGTTTTTCTAAAAAAACTTCCCTTTTTTCCCGCTCCGTACCTCGGAAAAAATAACCCACCGGTTTATGACGAATCTTTTTTTTAATAATCTCCAAATCTTCATTAATCAAAAAAGTGTCGCCCTCCCCTTCTCCCATCGCAATCAATTTAGCATCGCCCCAACAACTGTCAATACTGCAAAGCTTTTCTTTTTCAATATCAACAATAATAATGCCTCCTTTTTGGGCATTGACTCTTCCTATTAAAATCAGACTTAATTCAAACTGAGAAATTTTATTTTTTTTGGCTACCTCCTCACCGTGAACAAAAGCGGCCTTAATGCTTATCAATACCTCTTCTAAAGAAGGCAGATTGCGCCAACTTAAAAGACCGCGCGGATTTTCCAAACCAATAAACTTAAAGCAAGTTCTGATCGTAACCGTGCCGTACTTGGCCAGCAGCCGTTCAGTCGCTTTTTTTAATTCACTTTTGAATTCCCGGGAAAGATCGCCATTTTTCTTAAAATAACGATAAACAGAAGGGTTAATAAAATAAACGTCAACTAAAGGTAAACCAATTTTTTTGCTGCTGACAATGCCGTCTAATTTGTCTGTATGAAAATTGCCAACTTTTGCATAATCAAAATCTTTGGTAATTTCAATTACTACTACTTCCATTCTTCGCTTAATTTACTAGGAATTGGCTCTTTTTGATCTATATACTTAGCGCCTTTTTTCTTATAATAAGGAACCTGAGCAGGAGAAGTTAATTTTTCAAAAGTTAAAGAACAAATTCTCATACCCGGATACAACGCCACCGGCATTTTACCCAAATTACCTAATTCCATCACTACCTTGCCCCGCCAGCCGGGCTCGAAAACCGCAGCTGTACTATGAATAGTAATTCCTAATCTGCCAAGACTGCTTCTGCCTTCGAGCCGCGCTAAAAGATCATCACTCAATTCAAGTTTTTCCAAAGTCGAAGCCAAAACAAACTCGCCCGACTGCATAATAAAAGGCTCGTCTTTTTTAACAACCACTTTTTTAGTCAAGTTCTTGATTTTTTCCCGGGTGTCAATAAAAGCGCATTTACTGTGGTTAAAAACACGGAAAATATTGCCCAATTTGAGGTCAACGGAGCAGCTCCCAAGCTGAATTTTTTCGTCAATTTTCGGAGTAATTTTAATCTTTCCCGTCTTAATTGCCTTTTTAATATCCCGGTCAGATAAAATCATTGTTCCTATGATAGAATTTTACTCTCTTTTCGTCAACCACCAATTTTTGGCCTGCGCCAGGAGAACCAGTCGCACTGGGAATAATTACCGAAGAAAAGTAATGTTTTTGGTTTTTTTCTATTAAGATTGTTTCAAACAATAATAGCTGGCTTTTGTCTTGCCTTTTTTTTTCAAAAAACCTTTTTCCACTAAAGAACTTAATAAATTATGAGCTTGCTGCCGGGAAATTTTTAATTTTTCGGCTAAATCAGTAGAGGTAATTTCTTTTCTCTTTTGTAAAAACCCAAGGACTTCTTTTTCCCTAGGACTTGGCTGATCTTCAATGCTCAAGCTATCAACCGCGTCCCTTACCTTAACCAGGGCGCCTTGAAGCGAATACTTAACCCCGTCGCTAAAATACTCCAGCCATTCAGTTTTATCACCTTGGTCAGCAGAATGTAATTTATCTGAATATAAACTCCGATCAATATCATAATAATCATCTAAAACAAAATATTTATTAATTAAATAGTTATCTTTAGAAAAATTAAGGCCGTTAATAAACGACAAGCTCTACCATTGCCATCTTCAAATGGATGAAGATAAACAAAATGATGATGAAAAATACCAGCTTTCATTGCTGTTGGAATTTCTTTCTCTTTTTTTAACCAATTAAACAAGTCTTTTAATGACCTTTCTATCTGTAATTTTAAATGAAAAGGAGGCTCATGTTTGGTTTGAAAGATTAATTTGCCTTTTTTCTGTATATAGCCTCCGACCACTACTTTTTTGTTCCTAATCCTGCCACCAATTTTATCCTTAACACCGGTTAAAAGTTTTTGATGAATTTGCCTAATTATTGACAAAGAAATTGATCGATCAGTATAAGCGCCTAAATCCTTTAAAATTTCAAAATAATTCCTTACTTCTTTCTCGTCTCTATTGGCTGGAACTCGATCATTAAGCAGTAAATTGGTTACTTCTGGTAAAGACAAGAGATTACCTTCGATGCTATTAGAAATATATGAAGATTGAATCAGATTACTTCTCTCCAAATTGAGCTCAAGTTTTTTAGGAAGACGTAAAGTCTCAAGTTGACCATAGAACCGTTCAATTTGGGTAATATTACTAAGATTTTTTTTAGTGAGGCGATACTTAGGTTGAAACACTATTTACAGTATATCGTCAGGAGAAAAATTGTCAAGTTTTTTGTCAAGTTATTTGTCAAGTTATTGGTTCACCTGTATCCGCCGACTGGTGGATTTATGGGGTTTTCGCCAGGAGGCCCAGTCGCATTTGGGGTAATTAAAGAAAAACAATATTCTTAAGCTCCTTTTTTCCTTTTTGAAAAAGATTTTTATCAGCAGTCGCTAAAGAAAGCTTGGTCTTTTTTGCCAAAGCTAAATAACCAGCATCATAAATAGAAATTGAAAGTTTGAGAGAATAATTAAAAGTAATTCGAAAATCAATTTTCTTTCTTTGAATCTTTAACCTAAAAAAATGGCTGACTATTTTTTTGGCAATCTCTTTACTAATTCTTTTTCTTAAAATGGCCGTTTTTATTCCATTTAAAACCTCAAAATCTAAGAGCTGGGTGCTAACCAAATCAAGTTTTCCTTGACTATATTGCTCAAGAATTTTAACTATTTTGGGCTTAACTTTCTCATCAGGCAAGAGAAGCGCTAAAACTACTGAAGCATCAACAACTATTTTTGAAGGAAGCTTAATATTTTCTGCCATACTCTATTAGGGATTTATAGTCGACTTTTTTCAATTGGATTTTTTCCCAAAGCCTTTTAATTCCTGCCACTTCTTTTTTTCTTTGTTCTAATGTAAAACTCAATCTCTCTTTATATGTTTTATCAATTGCTCTTCTAATTAGCTCTCCAATAGAAACCTCTTGCTTTCGAGCCAAAAGCTGAAGAAATTGATAATCTGTTTTCCTTAAAAGAAGATTGGTCCTCTTTGTCAACATTGTAATATGTACACTAACATATTACTTCGCCTTTGTCAAGATTTTGGCCTGCGCCAGGAGGCCCAGTTGCATTTGGGGTAATTGCTGCAGCCGTAAAACTTTTTGCCCTTTTTACTTCTTTTAATCACTATTGCTTTACCGCATTGAGGACATTTAACCCCCTTTATTATTTCAACAAAAGCTTGGGTATATTTACATTCAGGAAAATTGGAACAGGCAATAAATTTACCAAACCGGCCGATTCTAATAATTAAATCACCGCCGCACTGGGGACATTTTTTATCTGTCTTCTCTACTTCTATTTTAACCCTCTCTGCTTTTTTCTCTACTTGAGTTAATTTCTTTTCAAGGGGAGTATAAAAATCATCAATGACATTAACCCATTTCAACTTGCCATTAGCAATCCCATCAAGATCATTTTCCATTTGAGCGGTAAAAGGAATATCAACAATATCGGAAAAATTCTTGACCAAAAAGCCATTAACTGCTTCACCCAAATTAGTCGAATGAAATTTAGCTTCCAGTTTTTCGACATATTGCCGCTGCTGGATTAAAGAAATAATCTGAGCGTAGGTTGATGGTCTACCAATTCCTTCTCTTTCTAAAGATTTAATCAAGCTTGCTTCCGTATATCTTGGCGGTGGACTGGTTGTATTTCTAATTGCTCCTAATGAAGTTAATTTCAGACGATCACCTTTTTTAAGAGCAGGTAGAATGTTTTCAGAAAAAGAAATTTGATAAACATTTAAAAATCCATCAAAAAGCATCCGCTGACCATTGCTTTCAAATTGATACTCACCGCAATTAATAATCAGCTTTACCTTCTCTATTCTGGCGGCTGCCATTTGACAAGCTATTGCTCTTTGCCAAATAAAGTCATAAAGTTTTTGAGCTTGACCTTTTAAGTCAGCCCCTAGTCTCTGGCCTCTGACCTCTATATTGGTCGGTCGAATGGCCTCATGAGCTTCTTGGGCTACTTTGGATTTGGTTTTATAAATCTTTGCTTGTTGAGGCAAATACTCATCGCTAAAATTTTTCTTAATATATTCACGAATCTTTTGCACCGCTGACTGAGCCAAATGAGTCGAATCAGTTCGGTGATAAGTAATCAAGCCTTTTTCATAAAGACTTTGAGCAATTCTCATTGTAAACTTACCTGACCAGCCAAAGCGCTGACCCGCCGCTTGCTGAAGCGTTGAAGTAATAAAAGGCGCCGCCGGATAACGGAAAGCTTGTTTTTTTTCAATCTTTTCAACAATAAAAGAATTGTTCAAATCTTTAACAATAGCTTCTGCCTGCTTTTGATTTATAATCCTGGTTTTAGTAATAGTATGAGTGCCGGAAAAAAGTTCAACTTTTTCTCCAAGGCTATACTTTTCGCCTGATTTTCCGACCAGTTCTGCTAAGAAAATTTCCCGATCCCGGATCGTAGGCATATTCCGATCCGGGATCGTCAGACTAGCATAGATTCGCCAGTATTCTTCCGAAGAAAACTTCTTAATCTCCGCTTCTCTTTCTGTAATCAAACGAACAACTACGCTTTGCACCCGACCGGCAGAGAGCCCTCTCCGAACCTTTTTCCACAACATTGGGGATAATTTGTATCCAACTAATCTGTCCAAAATCCGACGCGCTTTTTGGGCTCTAACTAAATTCATATCAATCTTGCGGGGATTTTCAAGCGCTTTTTCAATAGCGCTTTTGGTAATTTCGTGAAAAACTATACGAGGAAATTTTTCATTTTTCATTTTTAATTTTTCATTTGAGCATATCACGGAAACGTGATATGCGATTGCCTCCCCTTCCCTATCCAAATCAGTGGCTAAAATTACCTGTTTCGCTTTCTTCGCTGCTTTTTTTAATTGAGAAATAACTTTTTCTTTACCGCTAACAATTTCCCAATCAGGTTTAAATTTCTTTTTGACATCCACTGCCAGTTTACTTTTCGGTAAATCCCGAATATGACCCATGGTCGATTCTAATTGGTATTCTTTACCAAGAAAACGACTTAAGGTTTTACATTTAGTGGGAGACTCAACTATTATCAGATTCATGTTTCTAATACTAGACTATTTTTCTCATGTTTGTCAAAAAAATCTTGACAAAAGACCTATAGGTGTGATATTTTATCTATTAAAGTTAAAATAAGAAACAAAAAATTGCTCAAGCAAATCAAGTAATAATTCACCAAGAAAGAGAAAACACGCCGGTTGCCAATAGACCGGAAAAGGATATCCATGAAATGGTTATCAATTATCGTGACCCCCGAGACAGAGAAGCAACTGACATTTACCTTCGTTCTTTAAAAGCTCTTGGGCTTCCGGTAAGACGAGGAGCAGAAATAGCTGGTTTACTTACATTTGATATTGAAGAAGGCCTTAGTCGAGATGGAGAGGAACAAGTTGAAAAACTCAGTATTGATATTTTCAACGCCGTGGGGCAAGGTATGGGCGAACAACTAAGACAAAGACTAGACGAAATAGAAAGTTCTCAACCCCGCCGATTACCTAATCCAGATAGTCTATTTTCGCTTTAGACCGTAAGTCATCCCGTCTAATTCATCAAAAACCTTGACAAAGGACCTATAGGTGTGATATATTTTAGTAAATCTGCCCGTGAGCAGATTTTTTATTTTAAAAACCAAATTTTTAAAAGAAGGGGGGTGAAAATTAATAATGCAAACACAACAAGTAGAAACAGAAGCACTATCACAAGTTCATCAATATTTGCAGGAGCATGGAATGGTCACTAATGTACACAATTGGCCTCCCGAGAGAGTGGACGCTTTTATTGCGACCGCAGGAGAATTTCCGGGCTTAGAAGCTACGAGATTTCAAGAAGAAGGTGTAGACGTTCTAACTGAAGAGCTAGTATTATTTGACAAAGTAAGAATTAGAGGATTTACAGACGAAGATCCTGGAAATGCTTTAGGATCGTTTTACCACAGATGGGAAAACGAAGCTGATCCATATCCTGGTTATGTGTACCCAGGGCTTGCAGTAGCGCTAGAAGGAATTAAAGCACGTGCTCGTACAGAGTGGGGACTTCCTGCTTCCAGGTAAGAAGCTGTTCTGTCTTATTAATTTCACCTCGGAGGTATCGAGGTCAGAGTGTTTTGGCGCTTTTTTTACCGCTTCAAGCCGTAAGTCATTCCGCCTAGATTTTTCACTAAACCCTTGATTTCCATCATCGTCATTAAACTGCAAATTTGGCCTGTTTTCATTTTAGTTCGTCGCACAATCTCATCAATATGTAAAGCACCATCTTTAAGGACTTCAAGAAGAAGCTGCTCCTGTTTTGTTAATCCACCTACGAGGAGTCGCTTCGCAACACCTCGGAGGTGTTTTTTCCGCTTTACTTTAACGTTCAACTCTTCCAAAATATCGCCTACATTTCTGACCAGCTTAGCGCCA
>Ga0265594_1000385_pt1 | contig 36781 bp, 38 predicted proteins | sample saktaG_11_FD_190147 | JGI IMG/M metagenome (GOLD analysis project Ga0265594, IMG submission 190147) | Saline water microbial communities from Sakinaw Lake, British Columbia, Canada - sak_2011_5_24_80m | ecosystem: Environmental > Aquatic > Non-marine Saline and Alkaline > Saline ... | reverse complement strand
CGGCATCGGTAGCTATATCAGTGGGGCTAAGCCCATTGATTTTACCGCTGACCTGCACGAAGTAGAGGGTAAGCCAATTGCCAAGAGAGGCAGAATCCCCGGCATTACCCCCAACCCCAGGCTCAAACGCATAATGTAACCAGATTATTTTCTACCTCACCCCCTGTATCCCCCTCTCCTTCAAAGGAGAGGGGGAAGAATAGTTTTTGAAAGGGCTCCGCCCCTTCAAACTACCCTTGATAAACGATTGGCAATGTCAAGCCAATAATTATTGGGGCTTTACTCCAATGTAGTTGCACGGTCGGCAAGAATGTAGAAACAACGAGGGAAATCTATGACACTTGATAACTGGCTAGAGTTAGATAATTGGACGCATGTACTTGCCTACCCATTTCATATGTGGGCAAGGTATATTGCGATATGTTTCCGTCAACTTCCCCAACATTTTGCACCAGCTACAAGTGCCGTAGCGACGACGAGAGATGTTTATCTGCAATACTCTGTCTTTCAATTGTTGTGTGAGCGGGCAGCCTCTTGGAAAACCTTTGGCCACTTTAACTCCTAGTTCAACCGTAGCATCAACGCTTCCACAGTAGCCAACACTTCATCGCCTCCATCCAACGCAAAATATACTCACCACGCAATCTCTTACCATGAAACGTCACTTCTATCTTCTTGTTGCTCCAAAACTTTGTGTCATACGTTCCGCGATCCCAAATTCTGACCTTACCAGCACCGTACTGGCCTTTGGGTATCTCGCCTTCAAATTTCCCATAACCCAAGTCATGGTCTTCAACCTGCGCTGCCCGCCTACGAACTCCCGGTTCTTCTGGCACACCCTTTGGCACCGCCCAGCTTTTTAGCACACCATTTCTTTCTAGCCTCAAATCATGGTGCCAGCCAGCTCTCAGTGCCTCATGCTCATGGATTACAAACGTGTTCACAAATTAACCCTCTTTAATTCTAACCGTAAAATCTGTTTTGTCCTATCGGTAACCTTTACCCGCTCATCTATGCGCCAGCCAACCACCCACAGGATATGCTGGGGGGAGCAGACGATGGGCACTCTCTCCCGCCAGGCACTGGGGATTTTGGCATCAATCATGAACTCGCCTAGTTTCTTGGGCTGGCTCATCCCCAGCGGCTGAAATTGGTCCCCAGGCTGGCGACCTCGCACCATTGCTTTCTTGCCAGCCTTGTCAAGGTCAAAGTAGGCGGTAAAGTCGTTATCCCCTTCAGGTTTCCCTTTTACTACAGAGGGGCTTATTATGTCTGCCTCTATACGCCACCCAGGTAGCAGGGTTTCCCCCGGTATCTTTAGCTGAAACTCACCTCCTAGAGGGGGGAAGGGGGCTAGAGCCGCCGGGTCTTGACCTATCAGGTATTGGTGGTAGTCTATGTAAAAGCTTAAGCCTCCCGGCAGACTGAGCCTTTTCCCCGCCGGCTTGGTCAGGGCAGCTATTATCTCTTCAATATGGCGTGTCTCAATATCCTTAACATTGCCCAACAACTTTTCTATGGACATTCGCAGCAGGTGTCGTTTAAGAGCCGGCGGCAACTCAAGAAAACTTTCCTTATCTAAGGTAATTGTGTTTCCTTGTTTCTGACCAATTTTACCCCATAATCGGCTGCCCTCTTTATCTATAAAGGCAAGGTCATCACCGGTAATGCGGGCGGTTCGGAGTAAGGCTTCAGCCACCCGTGGGTTATAGCTCTTGAGCAGGGGCAGGAGCTGATGGCGGATTCTATTTCTTAGTGGCGGTAGTGACAGGTTGGAGGCGTCAATTCGGGGCGTAAGCTGGTGGCTATGACAATAGCCATCTGTCTCCTCCCGGCTTACCTGTAGCAGCGGTCTGATTATAATCAGGCTATTACCCGAAGCTTGCCATAGGCTTGATGGTTGCAGCCCACCAAGCCCCCTGGTTCCTGTCCCCCGAATTAGATGCATCAGTATGGTCTCTATATGGTCGTCAAGGGTATGCCCCACGGCTACTCGGTTAGCTCCGATAGACTTGGCTACCTGAGTTAGGAAGGTATATCTCACCTCACGGGCTGCCTCTTCCAGCGAGATACGTTTATCGGCTTGATAAGCCTTTACATCACGCTGCTCTATAGTGGCTGGAATGCCTAGGCGGTGAGCTAGGTCGGAAACATACTGAGCGTCAGCATCAGCCTCAGCCCCCCGCAGCTGGTGGTTAAGGTGAGCTATATGTAACCCTATCCCCAGCTTCTCGCAGAGCTTAACCAGAATAAGCAGCAGGCAGACTGAATCTGGTCCACCGGATACCGCCACCAGTAGCTTCGGCTGGCTTGATATCAGCTGGTGTTCCTGAATGAAGTGTAATATCCTCTGCTCTAGTGGTTCTTTGCGCCTTCCCCTTGTGGTTGCCAATTTCCTCCCCTTTGACGGAAGTTTAATCTCCCCGTTATCAGCTAACCTGTTTCTAGAATAAGCTTGGCGCGATGGATGGACTGTGGATAGTGGCTAAAGCCTAGGGCGGCAGTAATCTGCTCCGCTCTTCCCGAACCACTATTATCACAGCGTAGCCTCATCCCTATAGTGCAGTATGGGCGGTGCCAATCAATGAGCCATAGGTCATCAATTAATGCCCGCAGGTCGTAGCTTCGTATGCTGCCATCCCTCTGGTGTTGCCACGGCAGATGCTTGGTTGACAGCAAGCTGGTAGCTGCTGATTCTATATCCCTTTGCCCCTTTTCTGTTTCCACTTCAACCCTATACTCGGCATAGCGAACCTGGGATTGTAACGATGGCTGATTCAAAGCTATTTGATATACGTGTAGTATTTCAATGCCGGGCGGTAGTTGCTGGCTTACGGCAGCGGTAAAGTAGTGGGGGGAGACCCATTTACTGCAGAGAATATCCATTAGCTCAGCCTCGCTGGTTATCCCTACTGCCAGTGGTGCCGCTAATGATATTTGGGGATGGGGGCTAAATCCTTCTGAGTAGGCCAGCCATATCCCGGCGCGGTGAAACGCTCTTTGCCATAGACGCATAATATCCAGGTGGGATATAAACTTTATCTCTTCTCCTCGCTTGAACCTAACCCTCAGCCGCTGCATGCTTCTTTTCCTTGGTCAGCAATATTTCTTCTATTTTTAGCCCGCGCATCTTGGTTATTACTATCTTTAACCCCTTATACCTTAGCTGTTCGCCTGTTTTAGGTATATGTCCCAAAAGTTCAAGCACGAAGCCAGCTACAGTTTCATATTCGCCCTCAGGCAGCTCCAGTTCCATCTCTTCATTAACCTCCTCAATGCGCATGCTACCATCAATTTGGAAGGTATACTCATTGATTACTTCATACTCTTTTTCTACAGCGGCTAGCTCATCCCCTACCGGTCCTACAATTTCCTCAACTAACCGACTGAGGCTGACTATGCCAGCCGTGCCGCCATATTCATCTACCACTACTGCCATCCGATAGTTCTTATCACGCATCTCGGCAAAGAGCTCATTGATGCGCTTGGTCTCAGGGGTAAAGTAAGCCGGGCGAACCAGGTCATCAATGGCACTCTGGTTACTGATGGTGCCTTTAGCCTGAGCCATAAGCACATCCTTTACCGACAGAATGCCGACCACATTATCCATATTCTCTTGATATACCGGTAAGCGGGATAGGGGGGATTCAGCGTAGAGGCTAAGGAAATCGGCTAGTTTGGAGCCTTGTGCTATGCAGACAACCTCTGGTCGTGGCACCATGACCTCACGAACTGGTCGGTCGCCAAAGTCAAAAACCTTGTGCAGCATCTCAGCCTCATCCTTTTCTACTGTTCCCTCCTTATGCCCTACCGATATCATAGTCCGAATCTCCTCCTCGCTGACCAGAGACCTGGGCACCGGGGCTCCCCCGGCTAGCTTGCTGAACCCCGAGGCTATCCAGCTCAGTGCTACCACCAGTGGGGTAAGTAACCACGATATTATCTCTATTGGTTGAGCCAAGACTAGAGATAGCCTCTCAGCGTGCTGGGTGGCTATAGTTTTAGGCGTGGTTTCACAGAATACCAGTAGAGTGATAGTCACTACGATAGTAGCAATAAGCACCCCCCGCTCCTCACCCCATAGAGACACAGCCAGGACGGTACCCAGGGCGGCAGCAGCGGTGTTGACGAAGTTATTGCCCAGCAGGATGGTGGATAGAAGCTTCTCTGGATGTTGAAGCATCCTTGATACTCGGTCAGCACCCTTTACCTTGGTGCTAACCAGGTGCTCAACCCTTATCCGCTGTAAAGCAATAAAGGCTGTTTCTGAAGAGGAAAAGAAGGCTGATAACAGTAGACAAACAAAAAGAAACACTATATATAGTGTTTCAGTACCAGACATATAGCATCACCCCACTCTTAATTATATAAGAACCCCGATTTATTCTCTTTTCTCCATCATATCATTATATCATTGGCTAATAATTGTGTCAAAATAGCTATTTGAGATTGCTTAACAACCCTATCCCCTTCCCATTAATAAGGGGAAGGGGATGATAATGTTTAAGAGGGCGTTAGCCCCTCTAAAACTCCCCAATCATCATTTCAAGTAAAGAAAGTCAAAGAGAGGCGAAGCCTCTCTTACATAACAATCCCCCTCATGCAAGGAAGATGTTCCTATCATGGAGAGGGGGATAAAGGGGGTGAGGTAGATAAACAATCTCTAAGGAGCAAGGTTATTTCACTAATGGTATCTATGCTATAATCCAGATATATGAAAATCCTGGGCATTGAGACCTCTTGCGATGAAACCGCAGCCGCAGTGGTGGAGGATGGGGTTAGAATCCTGTCCAATCAGATTGCCTCGCAGGTAGAAATCCACGCCCGCTATGGTGGAATTGTTCCCGAGGTAGCCTCAAGACAGCACATTCTGGCTATTATCCCCACTATTGAGCAGGCAATGGCTAAGGCTGAGACTACCTGGAGTGATCTGGCTGGCATTGCTGTTACCAATGGACCTGGCCTAGTCGGCTCACTGCTGGTGGGGGTAAATGCGGCTAAGGCTATTTCTCTAGCTCATCGGTTACCTATTACCGGAGTTAACCACCTGGAGGGTCATATCTACGCTAGCTGGCTGGGTAACCACAGTATTCATTTCCCCTTGGTCTGCCTTATTGTTTCTGGAGGGCATAGTGATTTGGTGTTGATGCGGGGACATGGCGACTACGTAGTATTGGGGCGGACACGAGACGATGCTTCCGGCGAGGCCTTTGATAAAGCAGCCAGGATATTGGGGCTGGGCTATCCTGGTGGTCCAGCCATTGAGCAGGCAGCTAGAAATGGTACTGCTTCTATTCAGTTGCCTCGTGCCTGGTTGAAGGGGACTAGTGACTTCAGCTTTAGCGGTGTCAAGACAGCCCTGCTGCGCTTGGTGGAGGCGGGCAAGATTGCTCTATCAGCCAACCAGAGTGATGAGCTTCCTACCCGGGCTGATGCCGCTGCCAGCTTTCAGGAGGCAGTGATTGATGTCCTGGTCACCAAGGCTGTAGCCGCAGCCAAAGAGCGCCGGGTGAAGCAGATTTTACTGGTGGGTGGGGTAGCCTCCAATGAGTTGCTTCGTAAACGCTTGGCTGAAAACTCATCAATCCCGGTTCTGGTTCCTGAGCCAGTGTTGTGTACTGATAACGCAGCTATGATAGCCGCCTGTGGCTACTATCACTTCCAGGCTGGCAGGGTAGACGGCTTGGATTTAGATGTGGTGGCTAGCCTAAGGTTGGCTTAAATGGCTTCTCCTAAACGGCAGGAGTTACACCTCCCCTGGGTGCACAGGGTAGTATAGATGTGGATTAGTCCCTGTTGCCGCTGGGCTGAGTTGACCACCCTGCCACTCAGCCCCAACTGCCCTCTCATGTGCCTTTCCACTGAGTTTGTTGCCAGCCTGGGGTAATGGCAATAAAGGTCAAACGCCTTCCCCTCAAGTTCTGGCTGGGAGGTAACCTTGCTCCAGGCAACGGTAAACGGCAGCACTACATTGACGGCAATATCACCCGCCCGCCTACTACCCAGAAGGGTTGGGCTTCTTATCCTCTTGCCTAAACCAAAATCAAAGTGGTTTGCCCAGTACCCATTGGTGGTAACTACTAATCCCCTTTCTAGCCAGTGGTAGCCTTGGCTGACCGGCACCTCCCTTACCATATTAACTAGCTCTTCAACCATTCCCCTTCCCCTGTAGCGGAGTACAAGGTAGCTCATGGCTACTAGGCGGCGAATGGGGGAGTTGTTTGGTCTGACCTTAAACAAGTGCCAGGCGTTGACCGACATTGCCTCGGTGTGACGGGAAGAAGCCCATAGCCTTTCCAATTTGTCTACCCACTTGTCATCCAATCTAATTCCCTGGTGCCGGCTTGGGCGCTGTGAGGGAAGTAGCCCGGCAGTACCCAATAGTAGAGCCTGCTGTTGGGCAAGATATTCCTCATCTGTTTTTTTACCTTGAGTCATAGACTCTAGAAGCTGAAGTGGCAACCTGCAGGCTAGCTCCAGGAAGGGAAGCTTATTCTTGGCGTAACCCAGGGCGCCCATTATCCCCTGGTAAAGGGACTGACTCGCCTCCGTTTTAGCCAAGTCGGCTTGAAACCTGGCTGCCTTGGCTAAAAACCTTTCCTCCCCGGCATTATCCAGAAATTCAGTGATGATACCTGTAGCCAAACTGTCTGCCGCTTTAAGGCACGGCACATTTAAACCACCCCGCTGGCTAATCGGGGCTTTTAGGTATTTATCTAGAGCCAGAATAGGGACAACTTTTCCACTCTGGAGGCTGGTAGCCCCCTTACTATCGTGCCACATCACTACATGCAGAATTACCCGATTATAGACCGGGTCGTGGTGGTGTTGGTGAGCCTGCCAGCCACTGGATTTAACATGAACCTCTATATCCCCCCTTATTACCCCTTCCGTGGTAGCAATAACTGCGTCCCGAAAATCAGCCCCCTGGTCATCGTTAACCCTTCCCGGGTAGATTATCCTTATCACCTTACCATCTTCAGCGGTCAGCTCAGTTCTATTAAGTAACAGGTGCTGCCAGGTTTTAACCGTTTGACTCTCTGGGAGGTTATTTATCAAACCTCATCACCTTCAGGTTTTTATTAGGCAACCCTCCCCCTTTATCCCCCCCTTCATTAAGGGGGGAAGTGATTATAGAGCAGAGGCTTGCCTCTCTTCAACCCTCCTTAAAGCATCTCCTTTCCATTTCTATAGATGGGCGAAGCCCTTCTACATCCCTTCCTCTCTTAACACGTTATCGTGTATCAATGGCTTAATAAAAACGGTTCCTTTAGCCAAACCGCACTATCTTAACCGCTTCTAAGCGATGGAGTTTTTTAGTTATTATACACGCTTCCGTGTATTTGTCAAGCCTCTTTAGGCGCTTCTTTTGACGGGGTAGCCTCGTATTCAAATCTGGCTCGTTCAGCAATAATAGACAGCAGGGTGGAAGAGGTACCCCGGGGTCTATACCTCCCTACCTCCCACTCACTTATTGTTTGCTGGCGTGTGCCTAACTGCTCGGCCAGTTCACGCTGGGTTAGCCCTAAATGCTGCCTCAGGGCTTGGATGCGCTGGTTATCCCACTGTGGTCGCTTCACTTTACGCTGGTTGCTCATAGCCAAAATTTACACGATTCAGGGTAAACTGTCAAGCCTATGTACTCGTTCACATGATTAGTGACACATTGTTTCCTTGCCTTGTCATTGTCCCCTTTCCCTGTCATTGCGAGCCGAAGGCGTGGCAATCCCCGGGCATTTCTGGAGATTGCTTCGGCACTTTGTGCCTCGCAATGACAATAGGAAGGGGCTCCTCACAATGAAACGAACAACCAGGGCTTGTTCCCAACCTAAAGTGGAGGATACTCTTATACTTTGAACTGTCACTCATCTATCCGAACGAGAGCAGTAATCAGGTCTCGCCTGAGAGATAGGAAATGAAGGATTGCTGGAAAATAGAGCATTTTATAGAGAATGAAGGCACAGAGCAGGCTATAAATGCCTGCTAATTGTTGCCAGTAACTGTAAATCATATTTATTGGGTTGCGACATATTTCTATTTAGGCTAATATATAGAATTAGCAGTCTCAGGGTGAGAGTGCTAACAAATTGAGGAAGGAGGATCGAAATGGCGGTTAAGCTTCAACCGTTAGCTGACCGGCTGGTAGTCAAGCCTATTGAGCGGGAGGAGGTGACCAAGGGGGGGATTGTTCTCCCCGACACAGCTAAGGAGAAGCCCCAGGAGGGGAAGGTCCTGGCTGTTGGTCCGGGTAGGTTATCCGAGGATGGCAAGCGGATAGCTATGGATATTAAGGTTGGAGACACAGTGATTTATGCTAAGTATGGAGGCACTGAAATTAAGATTGACGATGAGGAACTGATAATCTTGCGTGAGAGCGATATTCTGGCTAAGAAAACTAAATAACCAAGCGGGTTAAAGGAGGAGAAAATTGGCAAAACAGATTATTTTTGATGAGGAAGTCAGGCATTCCCTAAGGAGAGGTATAGATGCTTTAACCGATGCCGTCAAGGTAACCTTGGGACCTAAGGGTCATTGTGTCGCCCTGGATAAAAAATGGGGCGCACCCTCAGTAATTGACGATGGGGTTACTATTGCCAAGGATATTGAGCTTCCTGACCCCTTTGAGAACATGGGTGTCCAGTTGGTTAAGGAGGCAGCCACCAAGACCAACGATGCTTGTGGCGATGGCACTACTACCTCAACTATTCTGGCTCACGCTATTATTAGCGGCGGCTTTAAGAATGTGGCGGCTGGAGCCGAGGCTATGGGGCTAAAGAGAGGTATTGAGAAGGCAACCAAGGCTATTATTGATGAGCTTAAGCAATTATCTACTGAGGTAAAGGGTAAGGAACAGATTGCTCAGGTGGCTACTATAACCGCTGTTGACCGAGAGATTGGCGACTTAATTGCTGAGGTGATGGAGAAGGTGGGCAAGGACGGGGTTATCACTGTGGAGGAGTCCAAGGGGGTAAAGTATGAGACCGAGTATGTGGAAGGGATGCAATTTGACCGCGGCTATATCAGCCCCTATTTCATCACCAATGCCGAGCGTATGGAAACGGTGATAGAAGACCCCTATATCCTTATTACTGATAAGAAAATCTCGGCTGTATCTGACCTTTTACCAGCCCTGGAAAAGATATTACAGGTATCAAAAAACCTGCTTATCGTTGCTGAAGATGTAGATGGTGAAGCCTTAGCCACCCTGGTAGTCAATAAGCTGCGGGGCACGCTGAATGTTCTGACAGTGAAGGCTCCTGGTTTTGGTGACCGGCGCAAGGCAATGCTGGAAGACATGGCAATTCTTACCGGTGGTAAGGTGATTTCGGAGGATGTGGGGCGCAAGCTGGACTCGGTTACCGTGGAAGATTTAGGTCGGGCTCGCCGGGTAACCTGTGATAAGGATAATACCACTATTGTTGAGGGCAAGGGCTCGGAAGAGGCGATTAAGGTCAGAATCAAGCAGATTAAGGCTCAAATTGAGGAGACTACCTCTGATTTTGACCGTGAGAAGCTTCAGGAGAGACAGGCCAAGCTGGTAGGCGGAGTAGCTGTAATTAAGGTAGGTGCCGCTACTGAGGTTGAGCTTAAGGAAAGAAAGCACCGGGTTGAGGATGCGTTATCGGCAACCCGCGCCGCTGTAGAAGAAGGCATCCTGCCTGGCGGTGGTGTCGCCTTACTCAATTCTCTCTCGGCTCTGGATAAACTAGAGGTTAGTGGTGATGAAGCTACTGGCGTTGACATAATAAGAAAAGCGGTGGAAGAGCCGCTTCGCTGGATTGCCATAAATGCCGGTAGGGATGGCTCTGTGGTGCTGAATGCGGTAAAGAATAGCCCGCCCGGGGTTGGTTATGATGCTGAAGCCGATGACTTTGGTAATATGGTAGACAAGGGTATCATTGACCCAACCAAGGTGGTAAGGTCTAGCCTGGAAAATGCAGCTAGCATTGCCGCTATGGTCTTGATTACTGAAGCACTGGTTACCGATATCCCGGAAAAGGAGAAGGCACCAGCAATGCCGGGTGGTGGGTATCCTAAGTACTAATTGAATTTGCTTGAATAAAAATAAGGAGGCAAGAGTGCAGAAGAAACCCAAGCCCAAACCCAAATAGCGCCCTAGGGTATAACAAGGAGCAAAAATAGCCGTGGTCTTTTGGCTGCGGCTATTTTTTATTTATATTGCGAGGGTAGATTGAAGGGGCGAAGCCCCTTCAAAAACTATATTCCCCCTCTCCTTTGAAGGGGAAGGGAATAAAGGGGGTGAGGTTGATTATAATTAATTTAGAGCCAAACCACGGGTAATTTCAACTATGGGGACCAAATTATGGTCTTAGTAGAAGGACAAGCTGTTAAATCTTATCAGGAATTAATACGTGTAGCAAGCCATTAGCATAAGCATAAGGAGTTCATCGAAGTAGTGTTGCTACCTGCCATAGCTGGTGTATAATTAAAGAGGAGACCATGTCAAGAACATCTAAGGGGCCTGAGTTAAAAGTTCGGTCTTTTCTGAGAGGAGTCGAGGAAAAGGCAACTATTTGTGATCTTGAACAAATAAAAAAATACTTTGATTACGAGTGTGACGCTATAGTCGTTGTGGAGGGAGTAGTAGTTGGATCTTATGAGAAGCTTGTCAAAATGGTTACTCAGTATAGTAATAAACAGTTATTCGAAGTAGTAATATTGCCTTTCATAGCAGGTGGATAAGCAGAAAAGAGGCAATATTATCAATATAGCATCTACTAATGCAATAAAACCATTGTTAGGGCAGGGGCCCTACTCTGCCGCTAAGGCTGTGGCTATGCTCACTAAATCATTGGCGTTGGAACTAGCCAGCAGCAATATACGGGCTACTTGTGGATGGTGGCTTTAATTTGACTTAGCGTTTAATAGTCAACAGAAATAGGCGGGCTCTGCCAGAGGAAACTGAGGTACGAGGTGTTTTTATAATCTTTTTACCCCCAGTCTAACTTCCTCCCCCTCCCGTGTGGTAGCCTCAGCTGTAATCGGGCAAGTGGCATCCCGCCTAAAAGACAAAAAGGGGGTGGTGGTAGTGGGGTGGTTTAATGAGTTTGCACAGGCTTGGTCTGCCGTACCGGGTGAAGCAACTGTGCACTGCTGATTTAGGCTTTGCGTCTACTAAATCCTATGACATTGAGATGGGCTCTGGGGTGTGGTGAGTGGTTAGAGGTAAGCTCCTGCTCCAACTGCGGTGATTTTCAAGCCCGGCGAGCCAGCATCCGCTACCGCCCCTCCCCTGAGGCTAAACCCCAGTTTGTCCATACTCCAAACGGTTCAGGGCTAGCCCTGCCCCGGGTGCTCATTGCCGTAATGGAGAACTACCAGCAAGCCGACGGCAGTATCTTAATTCCCGAAGTGCTCCAGCCATTTATGGGAAAGAAGGTGATTAGATAGATTATTAGTAATTCCGTATTCGGTCCGAACTTAGAGATGAATATAAAAAATTTTGAAGTAATAACAGAATAGATGGATAAAGTTAATGCCAGTGTTTAATAGCTATATCCTGACTTTAGTAGTTGTGCATTGATACCCCCTTGACAAAAACCTGAATAGTATGTTATTACTTAACGCTAGCAAGGAGAGAGGTGCCAAGACCAATGGCAACCAGTTAGGTGGTGAGCTGGGTTGAACAGGAGCTTCGCCGCCACCGAGTTCCATTAATAAGAATAGCGTCCGATGCTTTGCCCCGGAGTGGCTTAACAAGGCCATGAAGATTATAGAAAGTAAGCGGGGTGGCGTAAGAAGGAGGTGGGAAATGAGATAGTTAATTAAATACCCAGGTGACTAATTTTTTTAGGAGGTTATGGAATTGAAAACTAAAAGACTATTGATACTAGTTGGTAGTATTTGTCTAGCCGTGATGCTGGCACTGCCGTTGGTGGCAAGCTGTGCCAAAGCGGCACCAGAGGGGGGTGCCGAGGCTGAGCTAGAAGCGAAGCTAGCTACGGAGAAGGCAAAGACTGCTGGGCTGGAGGACGAGATTACCGACCTGGAGGCCGAGATTGCCGAGCTAAGAGCACCAGGTGAGGTATATGAATGGAGACTGGCTGATGAATATGGCGCCGCCACGAGTAGCTGGTGTCTCGACCCCCTTATTGCTGATATTAGCGCCATGAGCGGTGGGCAAATTAAAGTTGAGGCATACTCTTCAGGAGTGCTAGTACCGGATGACCAGGCGCTTGATGCCTTGGATAAGAATATCATTGATATGGCACGTACTGCGTCAGCCTACTTTGCTGATAAGATGGATACCGCCATGCTCAATTGTTTGCCCTTTATTTGGCAAGATGCTGTAGAGTGCGAGATACTCCTTCATAAATTAGGGCTTGAGGACATTATCCGTGAAGGCTATGCTGATCTTGGCGCTTACTATCTAAGCGAAAGTCTAGGAGGCCCATACTATATGTTGACAAACACGCCTGTCAATAGTATTGAAGATTTACTACCGCTCAAAATCAGGGCTACCGCTACTAATTCTCCCTGGCTAGCAGAACTAGGGGTGTCAAGCACCTACTACCCTGCCGCCGAACTCTACACTTCATTATCTACAGGTATTGTTGATGGGGTTATCTACGGGTGCGCCACTGACTATACAGATCTGGGGCTATTTGAGGTTGCCACATATATTATAAAGCCGACGGTTTACAACCCCGCATGCGACCTGTACCTAGTAAGCCTGGACCTGTGGAACTCACTACCTGAGAATCTTCAAACAATCCTGACCGCAGCAGCTAGGAAAAACAGCCGCTTTATATATGATGAGGCCCAGAGAAGAGAGTTTGTCGACCTGGCAGCAGCCATGGAAACTTATGGCGTCACTGTAACCTATCTTCCAGTTGAAGACCAAGCACTGATATTCCAAGCAGCCGACAAGCAGTGGGACGAACAAGCTGCACGGAGTGAGCGTACTGCAAGAGGAATTGAAATTATCAGAAGCTGGCACAAAGTTATACGCGGCGAGTAGGAAGATTCGGTCTGCCGAAGTTCCCGATGCACAAGCAATATTTGTTATTCGTGGTCGCCTTGGCTCCTGGAGAGGGGGCTAGGGTGGCCGCGAAAACAATAGGCTTAAAGCAAGAAAGGGGAAGTTGGACTAAGTGCCGAAATTAAAGCGTGTCCTCAGCGTAATTGATGCCATAAGTAAGTGGGCAGGCTATGTCGTCATGTTCGGGACACTGGCGATAACTCTTCTTCTAACCCTCGAAGTGGTAGCCCGATATGTATTTAATGCCCCTACTCTATGGGCTACTGAGTCTACCTCCATTGCTTATGGTGTTATGGTACTCATCGCCGGAGCGTATGTCCTTCTCACCGGCGGGCATGTCAATATGGATGCACTATACAACCGCCTCTCCCTAAGGAAGAGAGCCGCTCTGGACATATTTACTTCTGTTTTCTTCTTCATCTTTTGTGCCATCTTGTTGCGGAATGGAATTCCATTGGCAATTAAGGCTGTAGTATTGCAGGAGCACTCTCAAAGTGCCTGGGGGGCTCCATGGTGGCCAACAAGGATAGCAATACCCATAGGGGCTTTCTTAATACTGCTTCAAGGATTAGCTAAGTTAATCCGTGATTTTCATACTGCTGTGACGGGAAGTAAGTTGGTATGAGCATTGAACTTGTTACGTTATTGATGTTCGGCAGTATGATATTGCTCATATTAAGCGGATTACCTATAGCTTTTGGCTTAGGTGGTCTGTCAGTTATATTTGTTACTCTGCTATGGGGTCAAGAAGCAATAGAGCTGATTCTCTACGCAACCATGGATGTGCAAAATATGTACACTATCGTGTGCGTCCCTGGTTTTGTCTTCACCGGGATTATTCTACAAAACTCTGGCATTGCCGATGACATGTTCGACACAATACGAAAATGGTCTGGCCGACTCAAAGGTGGTCTGGCAATCGGTGTGGTGATTATTTGTGCTCTCTTCGGCGCTATGGTAGGAATATCTGCAGTGGGCACCCTGACTATGGGGCTCATTGCCCTTCCGGCTATGCTTAAACGCAACTATGATAAAGAACTAGCGATGGGGACCATTCAGGCTGGAGGTGCACTGGGTTGTCTCATTCCGCCTAGCGTCGTCTTCGCTCTTTATGGCGTTGTCGCCCGACAGTCAGTTGGACAACTGTTTATGGCAGGGCTTTTTCCTGGGTTGCTGCTTGCCGGTTTATTTATTCTCTATATAGTGATAAGGTGTCATTTTCAGCCTCGCCTTGGGCCTGGACTCCCCCCTGAAGAGAGGGTTTCCTGGAAGGAGAAGTTTGTTTCCCTCAGGGGGCTTACATTTCCTTTCCTTTTAATCTTCCTGGTTCTGGGGCTAATCATGCTGGGTGTTACTACTCCTACTGAAGCCTCTGCCGTAGGGGCTATAGGTAGCGTTATTGTGGCTACTATTCGTCGGAAGTTTAATTGGCCTATGTTGAAGGATGCCCTCCTGAGTACCCTGAAACTCACTGCTATGGTTGCCTGGATCTTTATAGCCGCTCTGGCCTTTAGCCGAATATATACCGGCTTAGGAGCTGTTAAGATGCTGGCTGGCTTGCTAGAGGGTAGTGGATTTGGACCTTGGGGTACCGTCATACTGATGCAGGTCAGCTTCTTTCTTATGGGATTCGTCTTGGATGAAGGGGCTATGCTTTTCATTGTTGCTCCTCTCTATATACCCGTAGTTGCCAGCTTGGGCTTTGACCTCGTATGGTTTGGGGTTCTCTATGTCATGAATACAGAGATGGCTTTGCTGACACCGCCCTACGGTTTCAACCTGTTTTATATGAAAAGTATCGTTCCTAAAGGTATAACCATGATGGATATTTATAAATCGGTCATTCCCTACGTAGGACTTCAAGCGCTGGGGTTAGCCCTGGTCATGATATTTCCACAAATAGCCATGTGGCTTCCAGGCCTGGTATCGGCTCGATTAGCTCAAGGTTAAGTCTCTAATTTCCGTAAGCTTAAATAAGTGGATAGCCCAAGGTTTTCTGATATGATTAAATACTAAGGAGGTTTGAGATGGCTATTACCAAGAAGGAACTTACTGGAAAGGCTCAAAGTGTGTTGGGCCCGATTGATGTGGAGGAACTGGGAATAACTCTACCTCATGAACACCTTCTTCTTGACATGGGGGTTTGGTTTGACCCGCCCAAGGTAACCAGTGAAAAGGCACTAGCATACCAACCAATCACCATGGAGAACCTCAGTTGGGTACGTTATAACGAGTATAAGAATCTGGATAATATGCGATTGCTGGATGAAGAGCTAGCTATTAAGGAAGCTATGCTATTCAAAAAAGAAGGCGGTAAGACAATTGTTGATGTCACCAATGGTGACCTTAGCCGTGACCCTGCAGCCCTAGTGCGTATCTCCCAGGTTACAGGCCTCAATATAATTATGGGCTCAGGCCACTACGTAGGTGAGGCACAGGGGGAGGACTTTGACCGTAAGTCTGAAGAGGAGATTGCAGAAGAAATTGTGCGAGATATTACGGTAGGAGTTGACGACACAGGAATATGCTCTGGGATTATTGGGGAGGTTGGCGGCTCATGGCCTTTACAAGACAGAGAGAAAAAGAGTTTGCGTGCTTCTGCCCGTGCCCAGAAACTTACCGGGGCACCAATTACTTTACATACCGGTCGTAATGAAGGTTCACCACTAGAAATGAGCCAAGTGCTGGATGACGCTGGCGCTGATATGAGCCATGTGGCGGTAGGGCATTTAGACCGCGAGGTCTACTCCATCAAAAGTCTCGTAGACTTAGCTAGGAGAGATTGTTATCTTCAATATGATGAATTTGGAGACACAGTATTTTACCCGCTGCATCTTGGAGTATACGATAGACCAAGTGATATACAGCGCATCAGGCAAATTATGGAACTCATTGACAAGGGATATTTAAACCAGATTCTCATATCGCATGATGTTTGCGTGAAGACAAAGCTTGTTGCCTATGGCGATGGTGGCTATGCCCATATCTTGCGCAATATCGTACCTCAGATGCGAGCCAGAGGTGTCTCCGCAAAGGAAATACATACCATACTAGTGGAAAACCCAAAACGCTTTCTGCAGTTTCCTTAATACCGTGGGGGGCTGTACTTGATGTTTTTGGGGGTGTTTAGATGGACAAAATCGTTAGAGTTGACATGACCCAAAAGGAAATCAAGGTGCAAGCTCTTCCACCTGTGTACGAGGGCCTTGGAGGAAGAGCCCTAACTTCAAAAGTCGTGTGTGAAGAATTATCCCCTTCCTGCCATCCTCTTGGCCGAAGAAACAAGATCGTAGTAGCTACAGGGCTTTTTGCTGGAACGCCGTTGACTTGTTCGGGAAGGTTATCTATAGGAGCTAAGAGCCCGCTTACAGGTGGTATAAAAGAAAGTAACGTCGGGGGAACTGCTGGAACAAAGCTGGCGAGAATAGGCATTAAGGCTATCATCATTGAGGGGAAACCTCAGGATGACACGTTATACTTTTTGAAACTAGACAAAAATAATTGTGAACTCATCCCAGCGGCCGAATACTATAAAGCAGGAAATTATCAACTTGCTAAGCAGTTGCGAAAGATATACGGCGAGCAGATAAGTGTTATGTCTATCGGTCCAGCGGGTGAATTGGAACTTGCGGCAGCGGGCATTGCGGTAACGAGTGTTGAAGGAAGTCCTTCTTCTTATGCTGCTCGTGGCGGACTTGGAGCAGTTTTGGGTTCAAAAAAAATAAAGGCTATCATCATTGATGATGCTGGCTCGAAAATAGAAGCCCAGTTTCATGACAAGAAAGAATTTATCAGAATCTCTAAGGAATTTTCCAGGAAATTGATAGAGGCTAAGAGAGTATTGACGAAATATGGCACAGCTATAGAAATCTGTGAAAATAATCTTCTAGGATGTTTGCCAACACGGAACTATCGGACAGGAGCATTTGAGGGGGCTGAGCGGATCGGTGGTGAAGCAATGAATGACTTCCTTAAAAGACGGAGAGGAAAGAGCAGTGTAGCCTGTATGCCGGGGTGTGTGATTCGCTGCTCAAATATATACAACGATGAAAATTACCAGTACTTAACTTCGGCTCTAGAATACGAAACTATAGTTATGCTTGGTTCAAACTTGGGAATAGATGATTTGGATGCAATTGCTGAGATGGATAGACTTTGTGACGATTTCGGTCTTGATACAATAGAGGTGGGCGGCGCAATTGGCGTGGCCATGGAAGCTGGTCTTCTTGATTTTGGTGACGCCAAGGCTGCTATTGAACTCCTAAAGGAGATTCCTAAGGGTAGCCCCTTGGGAAGAATCTTAGGAAATGGGGTTGAAATTACTGGTAAAGTATTTGGAGTCCGTCGTATTCCTTCAGTGAAGGGGCAAGGGATGGCAGGGTATGACCCTCGGGCTATGAAGGGTGTCGGAGTTACGTATATGTCATCCCCCATGGGGGCAGACCATACTGCAGCCTGTGTCATACCAAGTCGTACCGGATTTGACCCTAATAAGAAATATAATGTGCTTAAGCCAGACGGGCAAGCACAACTCTCTTTAGAGGTGCAGATAATAGTAGCGGTCTTGGACGCGATGGGGCTTTGTTTCTTCGTTGGGCCAAACATAGAAACTCTAAATACTTTGGTTAGTCTTCACCGAGCAAAATATGGGTCGGAGATAACATTCGAGGACTTAGTGAATCTAGGTAAAGAGATACTGAAAACGGAAAGGGAATTTAATTGTGGGGCAGGAATTGCTCCAGTTCACCACCTGCCTGATTTCTTTGAGGAAGAACCTCTGCCTCCCCATAATTCTATCTTTGATGTCTCGTATCAGGAGGTTGCAGACAAGTTTTTGAGTATTGTCTAAAGTAAGTTGAGCAGTTACTTACTCAATGTTATTTCAATAATTTTATAAGAGGAGGATTTACAATGAATCGTGAAACAGCTGCTCCTTCTATTAAGGTAACTCCACCAGGACCCATAAGCCAAAAGTGGACCGACTATAATATGGCCCATGCACCAGAATCTATTTATTATCATCCCTTTGTCTGGGATAAGTCTGCACCAGCCATCGGGCCTTTTTGCACAGACCCAGATGGCAATGTGATTCTTGACTTTTCCAGTCACGGAGCTGCCTTCCCACTGGGCTATAATAACCCCGAGCTCATTGATATAGCTCAAAAGGCAGCCTCGGTAATGCCAGACCGACAGGGAGCTGAAGCTCTCGGGGTCTACGGAGATGACCCGGAAAAGATAGTAGTCCCTACCCCAGCCCACTTGGTAAACAAATTAGCCCAGATAGCCAAACCCATTGGTCTGGACTGCACTTTTCTTTCCAACTCGGGTAGCGAGGCAGTGGAAAATGCTATGAAGGCTGCCTACGACCACCGCCGCAATCTGGGATTCAATATCTCTTTTCAGGGAGCCTTCCACGGGCGTACTATGGGAGCTACAACCCTTACTCGTAGCCGTAAGAATATGAGGAAGTGGTATCCCCAAATCCCGAATCATATTGACTTGCCCTTTTGCCACTGCGAGGGAGAGTGTAAATGCGGCTGGAAGGTTTATACAGTTAAAGGTAAGGGTGTGATGACCCAGCTAGAACAGTTGCTTGACCCGGACATTGGTCTGCTTGACCCTGATGAAGTGGCTTTTATTATTGTGGAGCCTGTGCGGGGAGAAGGTGGTTACAATATACCGGCACCTGGTTTCCTTGAGTCTGTGAACGACACCGCCAAGAAATATGGCATACCGCTGATATGTGACGAAGTTCAGTCTGGCCTGGGTCGTACCGGCAAATGGTTTGCTCTTGAGCATTTTGGGATGAAGCCAGATTACATCTGCTTGGGCAAAACTTTGGCAGTAGGTGCCACCATGGCTAAAAGGGAGATGTTTCCCCAGGAGAAGAGCCGACTTGGTGGCACCTGGGGAGGTGGTAACGCCGTTTCTACTGCTGTAGGTTATAAAAGGCTGGAGATTATTGAGAGGGATAATCTCTTAGAAAATGCTACCAAGATGGGAGCCCGTTTTCTCAATGGACTCAGGGAACTCGCGAAACTACACCCACATACTCACGATGCCACCGGTTTGGGGCTGATGGTTTCCATCAGGTTTGACGATATTAGCTTACCCTCAAAGGTAGCCGATGAGGCATTTAAGCGTGGACTTTGTGTGTTTCCTTGCGGGTTTGAGGGCTTAAGGTTTATGGCTCCCCTGGATGTTAGAGCCAGAGAAGTGGATATGGCTCTGGAAATTCTAGACAAGGCAATAGCTGCTGTCTAATACAAGTTTAGTAGATATTTATTTGTAGAAAATAAAAGGACAACTACCGAGAGTGGGGTGTATCATTTTCCCGAGGTCGGTTTGTCCGAAAACGACGGGAAGCACTACAGAAATTTTATCAGTAGAGGTACAGAATGCGACAACAGCTTGAAAAGATATTTAACCCTGATTCTGTTGCCATTATTGGTGCGTCTGAAGTCCCTGGTAAGGCCTCAGAGAGAAGGACAAGAAGTCTCATTGAAGGGGGTTATCGAGGCAAAATCTACCTGGTAAATCCCAAGAGGACTCAGATTTTCTCTCGGAGGGCATACCCAAGTATTCTTGATATAGATGGCCCGGTTGACCTAGTTATGATTGTGGTGGCGCCTCGCTTTATTCCGTCTGCCGTGGCTGACAGTATCAAAATGGGAGCCAAGGGAATCATTATCATCACCGCCGGGCTTGGTGAAGCCCAGGATGAGATTGGAGAAGAGGGGAAGAGGATTGAACAGGAAATCCTAGCTGAGGCATCTAGAACCGGCACCTATATTATCGGTCCCAACTGTAGTGGCATGTTTAGTGCCTCGGCAGAGATGAATCTTCTCGGTGTCCCTCCCCTCAAAAAGGGGTCACTGTCAATAATTGCCCAGAGTGGCAATGTCATTGACTCCCTGACTCATTATGCGCAGTTGAGGGGGCTTGGCTTCAGTAAGATAGTAAGTGCTGGAAATGCTATCGGAGTCAAATTCCACGAGTATATTGATTATCTGAAAGATGACCTAGAAACAGAGGTTATAGCCATTTATCTAGAGGGGATAAAGGAAGGAAATAAATTGATTAGGATAGCCCGGGAAACGGTCAAGAAAAAACCAATCGTAGTTCTCAAAGTAGGCGAAACGGCGGCTGGAGCCAGGGCAGCAGCTTCCCACACCGGTTCACTGGCTGGAGACAATATGATTGTGGATGCGGCATTCAGGCAAGCCGGAATAATAAGGGTACCAAACGCGGATGAACTATTTGACGTAGCGGTAGTGCTCAGCAATTGTCCGCTTCCCTGGGGAAACCGAGTTGCTATTTTATCGGAGGGAGGCGGCGACAATGCCATTGCTGCTGATAATGCCGGGAGGTATGGAATTGAGGTGCCCATTCTTTCCCAGGCTACTCAAGAGAAGATAAAACCCTTTTTGCTTGCCGGGATGGCTACGGCTAACCCCATTGATTACGGAGGAACGGCTGAGGAAAATCCTCACGTGATAACAGAGTGTGTAAAAGCCTGCATGGAAGATGAAAAGATAGATGCGGTATTTACGACCGGTTTTTTCGGAGGCTTTAAGGATATCATAGCTCCCCATATTGCCGAACTGGAGGAGCAAACCTCCCGAGAGCTGGTCGGCTTGGTGAATAAATATAAGAAGCCGCTTGTTGTTCACACCAGTTTCGCCAGAGAGCCTATAAAATCCCTTGATATACTAAAGTCCAGCGGGATACCAGTGTTTGAGTCCTCAGGACGGAGCGCCCAAAGTTTGCATTTGCTGATGAAATATGCTGACGATAAGAAAAAGGTAGCTGAGATACAGGCACGCGAAGGAGTAGCTCAAGAGCGACCGGCAGTAAAGGTTATCTTTAAAAAGGTCAAGGACGAAGGGAGGTCCAACCTGCTGGAGACAGAATCCAGGGAGCTGCTTAAGGAATATGGGATTACCTTGCCACAAGTCAGACTGGTCACTAACGCCCGAGCGGCAGTAAGCGCTGCTGATAAAATGGGGTATCCGCTAGCCATGAAAATAGTAAGCCCTGACATTATTCATAAATCAGATGCCGGGGGCGTCAAGCTGAATTTGAATAGTACCCGGAAGGTAGAGAAGGGGTTCAAGGAGATATTGGAAAATGCCAAGAGAGTGACATCCAGAGAGCGAATACTTGGCGTGCTTCTTTCACCCATGGTTCCTCCAGGCCAGGAGTGTATAATCGGGATGATTCGGGACCGACAATTCGGACCGGTAATCATGTTTGGGCTGGGGGGCATCTTTGTTGAGGTATTAAAGGACGTTGCCTTCAGGGTGGCACCATTAGCCCAGGAAGATATAGATGATATGGTCAAGGAGATAAAGGGTTACCCGGTTTTAGAGGGGATAAGGGGAGAAAGCCGCAAGGATATTGAGGCTCTAAAGGACATTCTGGCTAAGCTATCCCAAATAGCCATTGATAATCCTGAAATTCAGGAGGTTGACCTAAATCCATTAATCGTCCATGAAAAGGGGGCTTCCATAGTTGATTCACGCATAATTATAGGTTAAGTAGAGGAGGTTAAAAATTATGGATTTTGAGTGTATTATCTATGAGAAGGAGGGTGAAATAGCCACCATAAAGCTGAATCGTCCCAAGGTCTTAAACGCCATGAATAAGCAGCTGTGGCTTGACATGCAACAAGCCTTGGAGGATGCCAAAAACGACTCTAAGATTAAGGTGGTGATTATTACTGGAGAAGGACGAGCTTTTTCTACGGGGGCAGACTTAAAGGAATCTAAGGATAGAAGCCTAGAAGATTACCGTGATTACTTGGAAGAACTGCAAGAGGCGTCTAGAAAGATTTTAAGATTTGAGAAGGCTACTATCGCTGCCATCAACGGCTACGCATTAGGGTCAGGATATGAATTAGCTCTTGCCTGCGATATTCGTATCGCTGCTGAGGAGGCTAAAATTGGCTCTCCAGAGGCAAGAGTAGCTTCATCTGTAACCGGCGGTGCTATGCGGCTGGTGCAAGACCTCATTGGCCCAGGAAAAGCGAAAGAACTTCTCTTTACCACTGAATATATCAATGGAAAAGAAGCTGAGAGGATTGGCCTGGTTAATAAGGCTGTTCCCCTTGACCAGCTGATGAAAACAACCAAAGAGATGGCACAAAAAATCGCCCAGAGCTCACCCTTTTCCATAAAATTGATTAAAAAGGGACTTAGCCTGGCTCAGGGAGAAACAAGCCTGGAAGCACTGATGGATTATGAGGTTGAGGCATGTTTGGCCTGCGTATCCACCAAAGAAAGGCAAGAAAAACTGGTAGCCTTTGAGGGACGAAAACAGGATTGAGCTGAAGACCTCAACTCCCTTTGGGGTGATTATTAAATTTAGGGGGAGGCAGGCAATGAAAATTACCAAGGTAGAAGCAATTGAACTGCGTCTGCCCGAGTCAGAGGTTGTAGAGACAAAAGCGACAGCTTGCCAAGACGCACTAATCATTAAAGTCCATACGGATGAAGGTATCGTCGGTATCGGTGACTCGTATTCTTCGCCTCACGTGGTAAAAGCCCTGATTGAAGCACCACTTAGTGGGGCGAGTGCTTCAGGATTAGCTAGGCTGTTGATAGGGATGAACCCCCTAGACATAAGGCCCATCAATCATATGCTGCAAGCCAAGAACCTCCGGCTCGGGCGGCGAGGAATAATTTGTCATGCCATTGCTGCCATTGACATTGCCCTGTGGGATATTGCCGGAAAGTACTACAGCCAGCCCGTTTACCAGTTGCTGGGTGGTGCTTTCCACAAAAAGCTGCGAGCTTACGCCAGTACCCTCTTTGGCCCCAATGGCAAAAGCACATATGAAATTGCCAAACGGTGGGTCGATAAAGGCTTTACCGCGGTGAAATTCGGCTGGGCACCCATGGGGCAGAGTGAGGAGCTTGACCTTGAGCTGGTAAAGGAAGCAAGGCGTGGCGTTGGTGATAACAATGACCTGATTATTGATGCTGGCTGTTGCTGGGATACGAGCACTGCCATAAAGCGAGCCGAACAGTTCAGGCACTATAATGTCCTCTTCTTAGAAGAACCCCTGAATCGGGAAAATCTGGAGGGCTACAGGAAACTAACCTCTGTGGCGAGGATACCCATCGCCGCCGGTGAGGGAGAGTCAGGAAGATTCGCCTGGCAGAATTTTATCGAGCAAAGTGGTATTGATATTGCCCAAATTGACCTTGAAAGCAATGGTATCACCGACGCTGTCAGAATCGCTGATATGGCTGAGGACCGTAGCATCAGGGTGGTTAACCACTTCTACACCAACGGGATTGGCCTCGCTGCCTGCCTACACTTTCTGGCTTCACGGAAGAGTGCCTTCATTCTCGAATATTGTGTTGAGGAGACGCCAATCAGGCTCGAGGTAACCAAGCAAAAAATGCCGGTGGTGGATGGCTACGTCGAAGTGCCAGAGAGCCCTGGTCTCGGCATTGACCTAAACGAGGAGACTATCGAACGCTACCAAGTAGATAGGTATTGATTCAGCCTGAAAGGATACACCAATAATGGGCGGGCTCTGCCAGGGGAGACTGAGGTGCTAGGAGTTTTTATCTTTTTACCCCTAGTCTGGCTCAGGGAGAAACAAGCCTGGAAGCACTGATGGATTATGAGGTTGAGGCATGTTTGGCCTGCGTATCTACCAAAGAAAGGCAAGAAAAACTGGTAGCCTTTGAGGGACGAAAACGGGATTGAGCTTTCTACAAGCTCGCTGATGGTCAATAGCAAATGTGAAATCATTGTTAGGTGATGAAAAGAGATTTCGCATATACATTGAATATGAAGATGTACATAATGAGTTTACACTGTGGACAACGAAGATGAGTATGGACATTAAGCGTGTTAGGGCACTTAGTGAGCGTGAGCAGAAGCGCTTCACGGCTGAGCGTCCACGGTCTAGAAAGCTCGTTCAAAGGGGTCGGCTGTCTATGCCAAACGGGGTGCCTATGGAGTGGATGGCAAAAAGTCCACCGCTATTTCCGATCTTCGTTAAGGAAGCACAAGGAGCGTACTTTACTGATGTTGATGGACACCACTATTTAGATTTTGAGGTTGGTGATGAAGCCACGCTTGGAGGACATAGCCCGCAACCAGTGGCCGAGGCTATCGCTCGCTGTATACAAGAGAGAGACCAATACTATCTACCATCAGAGGATGCTATCTGGGTTGCGGAGGAGCTGAGACGTCGTTTTGGCCTACCGTTCTGGCAGTTCACTCACTCTGCAACGACAGCAAATATTGAGGAGATACGACTGGCGCGAGCAGCCACGCATCGCAAAAAGGTCCTTCTCTTCGATAAAAGTTATCATGGTCATCTAGATGACACCTTGGTTGGGCTACAAGAAGATGGTACTGTTCGGCCAACCTATAAAGGGCTTCTACCTGACGCAGCGCAGCGGACTATTGTCATCCAGTTCAATGACCTAAAAGCTCTTGAGGCTGCGTTAGCTCCTAGAGACATCGCTTGTGTCCTTGTCGAGCCGGCAATTACGAATATTGGTGTCATCCATCCTGCCCCAGGCTTTCACTCAGCATTGCGAGAACTCACGCGCCGGGCTGGCACTCTCCTTATCATTGACGAAACCCAGACCATAATCTGTGGACCAGGAGGACTCACGAAAACCTGGGGGCTCAAGCCCGATATGCTAACACTAGGTAAATCAATCGGGGGGGTGTACCACTTGGTGCCTATGGCATGACCAGCGAAATATCTGAGCTGATAAAGAAAGGGATGAAAGAGGCTAATCGGAACCTTCATATCCCCGGTGTAGCTACGAGAAGTGTAGCTCTTGGCGGGACCTTATTTGGAGGTGCTCTGGCCATGGCTGGGGCGCGAGCTTATCTAGAGAAGGTTATGACTGATGATGCCTATCGGCGGATGAATTCTTTAGGCAAACGCTTAGCCGACGGTATTGATACAGTCATTAAGGATGCCAACCTACCATGGCATGCACAGCGCCTGTTTGCCAAATCAGGTTATTGGTTCTCTCCTACTCCAGCTCACAATGGTGCTGAGGCAGCTGCGCATGCAGTAGCAAACTGTGAGCTGTATACGGCCATCTGGTTCTTTCTGGCGAACCGTGGAATCTGGGCGCCACCAGATATGGTTAACATGTTCAAGGTCTGTGCAGCAATTTCAGTACAGGATATAGATTTTCATACACTTGTATTCCGCGAATTCGTTGAAGAAGCCTCAAGTTAAATCATAGTCAGCTTGTTCAACCGATGAAGTACGTAAATAGAGATAACAGGTAGCAACAGGGACTTAGATTCTACTGCATGGAGAGCCCATGTACTACATCGCTCATGCACGATTTATTATGGCATAGATATGATTTTTCAAAGGGGGGTGTCAAAACAAAATAATTTCCGTAATTCACATAAGATAGGTAAGCACAAATAAGGGAGCAAAGTAACAGGCGAGCTCTGCCAGGGGAAACTGGGGCTAGGGGTTTAATGTCCCCCTTTAACCTCCCCCTCCTGTGTGGTACCTCAGCCGTAATCGGGCAAGTGGCATCCCGCCTTTCCCATACCTTTCACTTCACCATTGAACGAAAGTCCATTATGTGCAGTCGGGGCAACATTTGCTTAGATTGTGCAGCCTCACCGACAAAAAAGAGGGACTCTCCCTAATGTCAATGGGAGAGCCCCTCAAATTGAAATCTAGCCCCTTTCCGGGCTTGTTGCACTGGATTGGGCTTATTGAGAATAAAAAAGGGTGTAGTTAGTCACCTCAGACTACACCCTAAAAATGGGCACGAAAAAGGCAAAAGAACCCCTTACACTTCAGAGGCTCTTTTGCCTTGATTGTCTTTTTCGGGCTATAAGCGTTCTATACAGTTACAGCTTCTTTTGCTTTACGGCTACGCCTTGCCTTTTTAGGCTCGGCTTCTGGCTCGGTAGGCTGTGGCTCGGCTTGCTCGGCTTTGGCTTCCCTATCCGTTTTGGCTTGCTCATTAGCCTCATTGGTCAACATTGGCATTACTACCAATTGATAACCGTCGGAGCTAAAGAGTGTCGGTGAATAGGCATTGGTCAGCTTAAACTCTACCATACCCCCGCAAGCCTTAAGGGCTTGGGTGAGGTATTGCCCGTCTATCCTAACCTTGCCTTGACCGTCGGTGTCGGCTACTAGCTCGGCTTGCCCTTTATCGTCGGGATTAGCCAAAACTATCTTACCGTCGCCTATGGTCAAGTCCATTAGCGTTACTCTATCGGCTAACGCCCTTGATAGAGCATTTACCAGCGTAGCCTTGTGAGCTACAAAGCCCTCACCAGTCTGCTAAAGACAATTTCACTTTGAGACTTGCTCTGGAGGTATCCTGATGAGCAAGGCGCTTCCAGCAACCACAAGTACACCAACATTTCCATTTCCCACATATAGCCGACTTGTGTCCGGATTGGCGTAAATCAATGAGATAGCCGTAGGTGAGAGGTATGAAAACTAATGAATCTCGGTTTATCTACTCCGGAGGGGTGTACCCCGTCAGTGCGGATGGGGTTACCCCCCTGGGGCTAAGAGAGGAGGTGATGAAATAAACGCATAGCTAACCGCGACACGGTACCAGATATGAATGCCAGCTATGCAGGATAAGAACTGAATGACTGCTTAGCTATGAAAACTACCAAGAAATAACTGAGAAAGGAGAGAAACATGGCAGACAACAATCAGGATGAAGAAAACTTGGGCCAGGAAGTCGATGGATTGCTGGAAGAAGGATTTACCCAAAAGGAAATCGAAGCCAGAGGGTATTCCCCTTCCCTGGTCAGGCAGCGTATCCGTAAGAGGGTAAAAGCGGGCAAAGAGCCTTCTTCGCCGCCGGTAAGAGACAACACACTGGCCATCCGTAAAGAGAGGGAATCGGTACTCCCCGAGTGGCTGGAGGCCGATGTCGCCGAGATATTTGATGGTAATCTGAGAGACCGGAAGCTATTCATGGCCGGAATGAGTGTCCCGATGATGGGTTTAAGGATGTTTAGTGAATCCGTCAAGCCGTTAACTGACCTGTTAGCTACGTGGCAGAAGGGGCAGGCCGAAGCCGCCAGAGCCATGCAGGGGAGCGGTATCGAGACAGCTCAATTGGCCGCCCAACAGGTGTTGTCACAGGCTATGCCGCAGATACTAGGCGCAGTGAAATCCCAGGCGGTTACCGCTTCTCCCGACCCCGTGGGCTCCATGATGACCCGAATGATCGAGCCCCATCTCCAAAACATGATGGGGGCGTTCATGGGCGGGTTTGGCATGCCCGGCATGGGCATGATGCCCGGTATGACACCGCCAGGTTTTACACCCCCACAAGGGACACAACCGAATCAAGCACAGACAACCAATCAATCCGGTCAGCCAACACCGGGGCCTCAACCACAATCACCACACCTTGGAGGGGTTGAGCAGGCAAGTAAAAACGAAATAGAGGAGGCATTCGATGATTAACAACTTTCAAGAACAAGCCAAGCAAATGGGAGCCAGCGGAGAAATACTGATAGACGCTGACCCCGCAAAGGGTTTCTTTAGGGTCAAGCTGCGCAATATCCAACCCGAGCATGCGCTCTCTCAGTTCACCAAAGGTATCGTTGAGGCTATATCCTTCTTGGGTAAGTCCATGAACCTGACTGTCAAGGAGTATATAGCAGGGGAGGAAGAACCGCATGAATAGTTTACAGGATAGCTTCAAATCAGCTATGGATTTGCTTCCAGCCCTAGTGTTCATCGGGCTAAGCGATATGGTGAGGGCGCTCTTGGTCTTTGAAATAGAAGAGCAGCTTGGACGGAAGCTAACGGATTTGGAGTGGCAATATTTCCTGCAAGAAAGAAATCGAAAATCAGAGGCTGATTCCCGGCAACAAATAATCCATCAGTGGAGACAACGGCTAATTGATAAGCAAATAATTCACGACTTTGTATGGAAGGAGGGCAAAGGATAGAAGGAAGTTCCAAACTGAGAAAATCTAAGCAACAGAGTATTTGACATCCTCCTTACAGCATATTACAATACTTATACGCCTAGAAGTATACACGGCTGTAAGGAGGATGTGGTATGAAAAGAAAAATGACATTGGTGTTTCACGATGAAGACCTCTACACGCAATTGAAAATAGAGGCGGTTAGAAGGCGTACAACAGCGAGCGATATCGTAGCAGACGCGGTACGGGAATGGCTGGAGAGTCGTGAAGATGCTGAGCTAGTGCCTGCCATTGAAGCTGCGAGGATCGAGTGGAAGGAGAAAGGCGGTCGTCCCTGGTCAGAAGCTGAACGAGAGATCGAGGACTCAATAGACCGCCGAGAAGGAGCTACCGAGGCAAAGCGTGTATAGACTCGAAGTTTCACCGGCTGCCGACCGCGATCTAGAAAAACTTAAAGGCAGGATTAGAAGGCAAGACTTTGAACGATTACGAGACGCTGTCAGCGGCCTAGCCCAGGAACCTCACCCTCAAGGGGTTAGAAAGATAAAGGGCACCGAGAAGGCTTACCGTATTAGGGTGGGTAGCTACAGGGTGGTTTATGAGGTCTATGACAACAACAATTTGGTGTTGATTCTGCAAGTGGCGCGCAGGAGTGAGACAACCTACCGCCAATAGGATAGGTAATGAGCGATGAATTGGAATCAAGAGGTTAATGGTGGAGAAAGTGTATGTTGGTTAACAGTGAGGTAGAAAATGGAATTCGTATTATTATTGTTTGTTGGGGTTATGATAACAGGTGGTATCTGGATGATTCTTAAGGTTTCTAAAGATAGCACTAAGGCAGTGCTGGCATGGTTGTTCATACCATTTTATAGCATCATATATCTAAGCGGTCACTGGAATGAGATGAGGAAACCCTTCTATGTCTGGCTATCAGGAACAGTAGGTATGGGTATCATAGCAGTAATCCTTAACGGATAATTTTAGGACGAAGATAACTGAAGAATTCAGAGCTAGAAGAAGGACAATGAAGCGATACCTTATACTAATTCTGGCAATTTTAGAGCTGGTTTTATATTAAAGAGGAGATATAAACTCTCATAACTGAGGAGCGGAGAGACCTTATGTTAATAAACAAAGTAAGTAGTGTTAATGAGCTGTTTATCGCTCTTGACCATATAGGGATGTGGAAAAACCATTTACCTGTTAAGCTACGAGGTTGGGATAATGTTCTCGGATTATATGTCCAAAAAGGCCTATTGTTTCCTGGGACTGATGCACAGGATTATTTATCTGCTGGAGGAAAGTTCAGAAGATATTTCTATGCCACTTGTGATTATGACTTGAGTGACGAAAAACATACTGAGGTGATGGCATCTGCAATGACGGGTGATTTTAGTCACTGGAAAGTTAAAAAATTTGACCAAGAAGTATGGGAAAAACGCTTTGCACACCTAGTTGAGCCTACATGTGAGATTGTTTTCTACCTTTCTGATGAGAAGGGGCAATCATTACCTAAACTTATAGATGTTGTCAATCATTTCAAGTCTACCGGAGATTGGCTTGGCTTATATGATAACAAGTGTATCAGTTGTGGTCAGAGTGTATCATGGTGGAAATACTTTTGCTGTGCGCCCTGTCCACACTGTGACGGTAAGATAAGGGATTGACGCTACAGACTAAGAGGGAGAAATGAGGCGATACCTAATACCAATACTAATAAGCTTGGTGCTGGCTTCAGGAGTGGTTGCAGGTTGTGGTCAAAGCCAGAAACAGCAAGATATATTATTATTAGAATATCTTGATAAAACGAGTATTTTGGTAATAGAATATTCCGAAGTAATCTCTCCCGTAATGAGGTCATACAAGACTAGCCGAGACGCAGTAGATGAGCTTAAGGAATTTCCAGATATTGACCACATTTCCAAACTTTTTGAAGTGGTGTCCAATGAGAAGAAAGTAGCGAACGAGGCATTGGAAAAGGTGAATTCTATGATATCATTCCTAGAAACAACACCTCCGCCTCATGAGGCTAAGACTTTGCATAGCTTGATGATGAGAGCCCTCCAAACGGCGAAAGATGGATTGCTCAAATTGTTTCATTTCTCCAACATCCGCTACGCATATGTCTATTCTATGCTTAATCCGTCAGTTCCAATACCAGAATATCCTCCTAGTGCAAACGAGGAACTAGCACAGGGAATGCAGCTAATAGGAGAGGTAAATAGCATATTAGCTGAGGTCGATACTGAGCAGGATAATCTACTACAGCCCCTTAAGCGATACATACCACGCTAAAGATATTACCAATGGTGAAGTTGGGAGCAATTCATTAATTCAGCTATAATATAGCCCACCCAGCCACCGCAATCTTCACAAATGGTAATAGACGGCTAAAGAATTTAGAGATGGAGGGATAATGAAGCGTAATAAATCTATCGGACTAAGAGTGCTCCTAGCCATAGCGGCAGTTGCGTTGGGAACAATAGTGCAAGTGGTTGGGGCATTTATTGACAAATTTATATGGATAGGAATATTACCTCAATATAGCTTTGGTGTGCTCGGTTTTCTATTTGGCATATTAGGTTTTGTTATAATGGGCTATCTAATTTATAGGTGGGTAATAAAATGAGAATGATAGTAGTGAAACCACACCTCATACCAATCATAATAATCTCTGTGTTAGTTTCAGGACTTCTTCTAGGCTGTGATTCAGAGCCAAAATCCACCCAGACTCCAACAAATAGTGAGTTGCAGACTCAAGTTGAAACTTTGCAGGAGGAGTTAAAGCAACTGAGGGAGCAAGAAAAGGCTGAAACCATTCAAAAAGCAGAGGCTTATTATGCGATTGTGGAATTTTATGTTGGTGGTAGTTCCGCATCCTCCAGTACTGAAAAACCCACTGCTGGGATTTCTGAACCAACTAGCATTCAGCCACTCACTGTAGAGGCAATTGTAAGCAGTCTAACAACCTCTAGCAAAGCTTGGGGATTAATAAAAGCCACCGAAGACCCGTATCTTATTTCAACATGTCAACCAAACGAGTGGGGGCAGATGCCGGTTAGTTATTCTTATATAAAAAATTATGCCGAAGGAAAGTACAGAGAGTTAATGTCTGAATACTATAGCCAGCAGTATATTGATAACCGGCTCTATATACTAGAACAGGCTAGACAAGAATCTGCTGACCAAGCAGCAAAGGAAGAAGCAGAGAGAATGGCTGCTATTAATAATCTCCCATTCACATATACGGGGAAAGGCAGTGGAAGAACTCCCTCATTTTGGACACCGAGCGGAAGCTCCAATTATCAATACAAGCTAACTCTTACCACTGCGTGGGACGGTGATATTTCTATTAATTGGTATCAGGAAGATACTAGTGGTACAAAGTCCAGCTTAATTACAATGCAGGCGTCGCAGGTGTGGCAAAGTACAGGCATATCGTTTGGCTTTCCAGACAGTGTTGAAGCTGGCAAAATATATGAATATATCTTCAATTGGAATAAATCAAATCAAGTTGTATTCTTTGATATTACTAATGTTCCAACAGATGGTGAATGGACACTAACTGTGTCTCAGATGGATGTTGTCACTCCTAGACCAAAGGTAGGTATCACATTAGTAGTTGAATATGAGGGTAGATGGTCTTATCAACAAAAAGGATCTTTTGTATGGTATGGTCGTTCAGGTAACGAGACTAAAGTATTTGAAAGTATCGGACTACCGTGGCATTACTGGGCCCAAATTTCTGATGAAGGAACTAGCCCGTTAGTAGTAAAAATTCTCTATAATGATGAAGCCGTTGCCCAGGATACTGCCATTGGTAAAGATGATGTAGCATATGTGTTTTGGGAAGGGCCACAGTAGCTATGTATCTGCCGTCTTTAATAGAACGGTTGAAATATCTGAAAAGAGAGTGGATTTAGATATTCATAGGGGGCAATCAAGTTATCACTTCATAATTATCTACCCAGCCACACCACCATTGACACCCACCACTGCGGGGGATAGAATTTCAATATCTTTTGCGTAATGTTGAGTATGCCTTTAACCTGATAGTTTATAGAATATGTGACGTTTGAAGGGGATAAGGATTATGACTATCAGTAGTCATCCGGGATTAAAGTTACTTGTGGCAATAATAGTAGCTATTGCTGTCGGCATTATATCTGATTCGGTAGGTTGGGGTATAGGAACATTCTTTATCTCGATGTTCATTTTCATTTGGGTAGCGTCTTGGATATTTGGGGGTCCTATTAAAGGTAAGGTAGAAGTGAATGATGAATTGGAAGAACTCCTAAACAAGTTGGAAGCTATCGGTAATATTAAAAATACATTACCTCTCAATGCTCGTGGATGGTGTAATAGCTTGGGTCTGTTCGTGCAATTTAGAATATCGGCCAATATGACAAGGTTACAAGCTGGAGAGCAAAACCATTCTCAGATAGATGCTTGGCAGGATTTTCTTGAGTCTGGAACCGAGTGGAAAGTTAAAAAATATAACGCAGGTGATTGGGAAAAGTTAATTGACCCGACATTTGAAATAGCAAACTGGTTAATTGCATATGGAGGACTCCCCAAAGAATATGAGGAATCTTTTAACAGGGCTGTTCAGTCGTTTAAGAGAGAAGGTCATCTTGAACTTCCATCTTAAAACTTCTCAAAAAGGCAAAAGGCTAACAACGATAGGTTGGAGAGAGTTATGAAGGAGCAGATGTATGCGAAGGGTAATGAACTATGTGATGCAGCGGTAGCCTGTGGAATAGATTTTAGAGACGCATTTGATGATGTAGCTGACTCAATAGATACGGCTGTCAAGGCTGTGCCGTCAATCTCTCAAAAAGACCCAGACAACACAATTCAGAAGTATTGGTCAAGCTTCCTTAGAACTTACTCAGGTAAATGTCAGAAGAGATGGTTCACACAATGTGGCAAATCAGAGGATTATGAGTCAATGGAGAAGTTATGGATGACATCTTTTGAGCCTGTATGGATAGCTGGGTGTAATGTGGCCAAGCAAACTTCATTACAGAATCTCAGCGAACTATACAGGGACATTACCTCTCGTTCCACGGAAAAGCTCAATAAGGATTCTCTGGAATCCTTCAAGAAATGGAATGACGACCTAGTAGCTCAATTCGATGAGGTAATAACAAAGGTAATTGCGGAATATAAGGACTTAGCAAGGGAGGCTACATCGCACAGTTTGCGAGAACTTAAAGGATATGACAAAGATTCTTTCCTTGGGAAGCTGAAACGGTGGATGTCTAGTAGGTAATTGTTCAAGAATCTCCTAGTTCTATCCGGCTATTTCGCATTTAGGTATTTGTATCGACCTAAAGCTTTGGATACAATGGAAAGTAGACATGAGAACGCCCAGCGGATATTTCTTTAGACTTGGGTTTCGCTTACCAGAATATCTGAGAGTTTTGCCTAATGTTTTTGACAGGTGCGAAGCCTCTCGATATTTCTTGATTCAAGCAACGGAAGATCCCCACAGTAAGAGAGCAGTTTGGTATGCAAGGACATCTCTCAACGAATTCAAGTCAGCCATAACTTTGATCCCCGTAGACATCAAAGTTATAGGTTTGAAGACGGAGTGGGTAAAATCATCCTACAAAAAAGAGCTCGAGCGTGACCTGATAATCAGAATGGTAAATGTTTGCCGCAACCTGTCATTTCATGTGGCGAGTGTTACGTCTATGCCTAAGGAGAGTATGGTTCGAATTATTGGGCCGGATGAAAGCCATGTATCAACTCAGAAAACTCTGTTTGTTGACGGTATGAAGAAACAAAGCCAAAATCGTAGGTTGAATCTGAGTCTGGGGGAATTGCGAGAAATTTCAGAAATTGAGGATAACATTCCCCTCTATATGATTCTGGCTGAATGTTATGCAACCACCTCCATATGCTTAGAGAATTTCTTGATAGAATACAGGAAGGTAGATTTTGAGGACAGTGAAAAGTTTTGGAATAGATAACCTTCGCTAACACTGAATCAAAAGCTGTTGTTAAGTGACAATCAGATTTGGTTGACTGAGTATGCTAATAAACTCGGCGTTTCTTAACTTTGCTGTGTTACTAGATTCTCTTTGGAAGACTGGCGCTTAGGGCGTAGGTTTATTTCCAACTCAGCGTCAAGAGCAGTAGCCACTCTCCTAACCGTAGATAATGACGGCAGCGAGTTCCCACTCTCCAGCCTGGCTATACTCTCTTGCTTTGTATTCAGCAATGCCGCCAATTGCGCCTGGGTCAATCCTTTTGCTAGACGCAGGCGTATCAGCGTCGCCGCCAACTTATATTCGGTCTCAAGTGCCTCATATTCTTCCCTAAATTCAGGGGCTTTCATGAGTTGCTTTTTATGCTCTCTCCAGTTCATATGCCCTACCTCCTCGTAGATAGATAATCATCTCGCCGGCGCTTTGCCATATCCATATCTGACCGTGATACCGGCCCCGTCTTTTTCGTAAACCCATGCAGCAGAACAAACGTCTGACCGGTGGCAAGAAAGTAGATGATACGATATCGGTTCCTGCCCTGCCGGACCCGCAGCTCCCAGAGTTGCTTCTCAAGATGCTTGGCATAAGGCATTCCCAGTTCAACACCGAATTCTTCGAGGAAATCCAAAGTCCTAGCCATCCTAGCCTTCACCGCGGTATCCAGAGAATCGATAAAGTCCTCTACAGGAGACTTGCCAGTTTCCGACTGGTAGTATTCAATACTCCACACTACAGGTAGTAGTATAACAATATTGTTATACTCTGTCAACCCCTTTTCGCATATGCTAAGCCTCTCAGATGGGAGGCCTAGCTTTTTGTTCTTTGTTTCATTCCCCGCCCCCGGGAGGGTGAAAAACTAGCTCGTTCTTGAAATTTTACTAAAGTTCTAATTGTTAAATAATGAGACTGTAAAAACAAAAAAAGCACCTTAACAATTGAATATCAGAAGTCCAGAGCCTTGCCTTGTGGCTGGCAATAATAATGCCCTGCCTAGCGGTAACTAGACAGGGCAAATCTAACAAAGGGAGCGTGTCCACAATGCTAGACTATCAGGAATATACCACAGAGGTTGACTACCATCAAGGCAACGGTAACGGCAACGGATATGACCATCTAGAGGGTGATTGGGCACTATTCTATAAGGTAGCTAAAGGCTTCACTCACAGGGTCAAACCAGAGGATAAACAGGACTTCTTACACGACCTCTTGCTTACTATGGCTCAAGTCAAAGCAAAGTATCAGGCAATCAGCAAAGAGCTGACAGAAGCGGGGTTAGTAAGGGTAGCCTGTTATGAGGTAGCCGACTACTGGAGAAAGAAGTTCAGGCAGATTAACGGGATAGATTGCGGGCGGTGTAGTCAAGAGCAAAAGCGTAGCTGTAAAGAAAACGAGCTATTCAGTGAGTGTCCGAAAGCTATCAAAATGGAGAGCCTAGATAGGCTGATAGATGATGGCAACGGCAATCGGATTGAGCTTTGCCAGTTGATAGCTGATGACAAAGCCGTTGATGTTTCAGCTAGGCTTGAAGCAAGGCTTACCTTACAGAGCTATCCTCACAAGTTTATCAGGATTGCCTATAAGAAGTATGCGGGTTATCCGCTTACTGTCAGTGAAAGAACCTATCTATACAGGCAAAGAAGCAAGGCTCTAAAAAGCTCACAAAAAAGTTTGGTATTAGTGTAACGATTTTAAGATTTTCAGCGACATATACAGTGAGAGGGATAAAAACCTCTTGCGGGGACTTGAACAATGCCAGCGAGTTGCGGGTTGGGCAAGGCTCTGGACAATTGAATATCAGGACTTCAGGCAGAGCAAGCGTTAGCTTACAGCTTTTGCCCTTGTCCGTATCAAGCCGTCTCCGATAATATCGGAGCGATAGTGCCAGCGAGTTGCGGGCTATTGATAAGAGGTTTGAGAGGACACAGGGCGGGGCGATAAACAAAGCGACAATTGCTTAAAGGTAGGGGGAAGCCTTACCCTGTAAAGCCTAATGAGTAGATAAGCGGGGCTGGAAAGCCTAGCTAATGCGGGGTAAGTCTTACCGATAGCTAGTCAAGTGAAGTCCAAAAGGTAGATAATTACAGGCAAAGTAGCCTCTAGTGCGTAGGGGTTCCTTTGCCTTTTTTTGTGCCCATTTTGGGGGGATAGTCCGGGGATGACCTGGGCTATCCCCTTTTTTTGTTATCTCACCGGTCCCTATCTGCGACCAAGGTTGAGATGGTAATACATGTGATGAGAAACTTAGTTACCTCTGTAGGTGGTCTTCTCTAGCCGTTCAAGAAGCTTAACCACGCTTTGTCTGTCCTTAGATGCATAATATGAGCCAGTTCCCAGTGCGGAATAAACTTCAGAAACAGCAGAATGGCAATCATTTAGAAAATCAACTGTCAAGTTGTCCAGATTGAGAGCAAGAATATCTTCCGGTGTAGCTTCAGGATTGTTTGCCAAGAGCAAAGATGAGTACATTGCTAAGTGAAATTTGAAGTTATTCACCTCAAGGGAACTGATTCCCGTGAACGTACTTGTGAGATAAGATTCCATTCGTTTCAGTATTTGAATGCACTCGAGGTATAAAGGCATGGGATGATTAGCAGCGAAAATGGTGTAATAGTTAGTATCTTCCTTGAGAAGACTGGAGGGCCTGGCCCGAGCATCATTAGGTCGCTTTAAGAGAATAGCGATAACACTTTGTGCAAGGTAAGTAATTGATATTATCTTGGAAATTGGCCTTCCTTCGTTCTTGTAGTAATTCTTTCTGCGGTCGTAGAACAGGCCCTGTAATCTAAGGTAATCCTCTATATCACGTTGTATGTCATCTGTGGCACGTAATGAGGCAACTTGTATAGCA
>Ga0265594_1000380_pt1 | contig 36916 bp, 39 predicted proteins | sample saktaG_11_FD_190147 | JGI IMG/M metagenome (GOLD analysis project Ga0265594, IMG submission 190147) | Saline water microbial communities from Sakinaw Lake, British Columbia, Canada - sak_2011_5_24_80m | ecosystem: Environmental > Aquatic > Non-marine Saline and Alkaline > Saline ... | reverse complement strand
CCCACCAGACCCATGGTTACCGGACACCGGCCGAAGTATACTCCGTAATCCCGGTAGAAACTACTAATGGAGGTATGGTAGAATCCTTACCACCAGACCCCTTGAGGATAGCGGGACTCAATCTTAATATTGCCCCTATCCTGTCCTAAAGACGGGGTCCACCTCAGTTTCTAGTGTTAAGGACTTAAGAGATAAGCTTAAATGTTGGGATTATGAATCCGTTTTGAAAGTACATGAAAGCTTGGAATTAATAAATGCCAGTATAAATGAGCTAGGCCTTGTCCCTCAAGGTTTTTGAAATCTCTAAATGATATTGATCTAATGTTTATACAACGTGCTCTTAAACTAATTTAGATAATAAGCGTTAGCTATCCGTTAGCTAAATAAGAAAAGCCCCCTAAGTTTAAACTGCTTAGAGGGCTTTATTAGCTTTGTCTTATGGTGAGCCGCACAGGAATCGAACCTGTAACCTGCTGATTAAGAGTCAGCTGCTCTGCCAGTTGAGCTAGCGGCCCATATACAGTCTCAGTTTAGCAAAGCTTGGCTTACTATGCAACCCACTCCCCCGCCTCCAAGAGGTTCTTATTTTATGCTGTCAAACAAATCCTGATGGCTGGTCATTACAGCAACCATATCAAGAAAATCTTTTAGCGAATCACTCTGGCTTCTTAACTGCTTTAACTCCTGCCCAATCGGGCTAATCGAGGTTGGTTTATCAGCATAGGTGCCATGAAAGGCAAAATAGGCTTGATTGAGTTTGCGGATATAATAACCATTGGAAATCAAAAACTGACGTCTTTCCTCCATAAACATCTCAGCCTGTTCAATTTCTCCTTGAGCCAAATACACATCAACCGTCTTTCTTATCTCCCTCATCTCCCGGTTAAAATCAAATCCTGACCCTACCCCCTGAGATTGATTACCATCATCTTCACGCTGAGAGTAATGTTTTTCATATACTATGCCACCAATTTCCTTGCTCACTATACCAGCTACAGTCTCATTCATGGTGGCAATGTCATAATTCTTGGCGACACCAATTCGATCCAGTAAGTACAAAAATCCTAGTGGCCTGAAAACGAGATACTGGTGCAGCCATTCTTCGGTTGCCGTATCCAGCGTAAATTGCAGACTGGCATCGTTCACCACAAAGGTAGGGTATGTCCCCCCAAAGCCACCAAGCTCAACCACCAGAGACGAGACGCCCAGAGGATCAACATTAGCCTCGATATATTCCATCTCTTCCACGCCGAGGTTCTGTATCAGGGGAACCTCCCGGATACTTTCTATCCTGTCTCTAGGTGAAATCACCAGTAAATAGGGGGGCTGCTCAAGCCGAAAATTTACTGGGGGAAAGCCTACTCTTAGCCTTATATATTTATCTACAGGATTAAAAATATTTTGTTCTACCAGGGCTTCCTTTATCTGGTTAGTTATTATTTTTCTCACATCGTCTTCTAAGGCTACCCTTTGTGCTTCCAGCGTATTGAATTCGGTTTCTAACGAGGCTAAGTCACCAGTTCTATCACTGTTGTTGATAGCTTTCATCTCGGATTCCAAGTCATTTCTACGCTCGACCAGAGAGAAGTATTGGATAACCTGGCCTGGCTCATCTTCAACAATACCCGCTGGATCTGATTGTTTTTCCCCACCCAACAGGGTTTTAAATTCCCATTCCACGATACTGAAATAGTATGGCTTTACAATAGAACTCAAATGGCTATCAAAACCCCGCACAGGAGCGCATCCTCCAATCAGGGAAGTAACTAATATCAAGCTCGTAGTGATAATTAATCCAATTTTCCCGGACACTACTTTCAACCTAATTTCCTAGAATAGTTCCCCTGTTCTAAGATAACCAGTAACATTATTCTTTTAGACCTGCCTTTACCTGCCCTACTATCTGCGGCAAGATATCCCCGGTCTTCCCATTGATAACCACATCGGCGTAGTGGTCGTGAGGAGTCGGCTCTAGATTAATTATGACCAATTTAGCATCGTTATCCTTAGCTATCAATGGCATCTGAGCAGCCGGATAGACTACCAGAGAAGAGCCAGCCACCAAAAACAAATCACAGGCGGCGGCCCTTCTCTCTGCCTCGCGGGTTTCTTTCTCTGGCATTGGCTGCCCGAAGGCAACGGTAGCCGGTTTTAAAATTTCACCACAGCTATCACATCGGGGTACCTTTTCTCCCAGTTCAAGCCGCTGCTGGATTTCTTCTCTCGGGTATCGACTACCACACTCAAGGCAAATAACCCATTTCATGGTGCCATGTAGCTCGATTACTTTTTCTTCAGGAATTCCGGATTTTTGATGCAAATTATCAATATTCTGGGTAATCACGCAGTCTAATTTGCCAAGATGATGCAGTTCGGCGATAGCATAGTGACCGCGGTTAGGCTCAGCCTCATCTATCGTCGGCCAGAGCAATTTAGAAAACTCCCAATATTTTTCCCGGTTCGCCTCGTTTAACAGGAATTTCTGGTAGGTAAATTCACGAGGGTCAAACCTTTCCCATATCCCCCCCGGGCTACGGAAATCAGCGATACCTGATTCAGTACTGTGCCCGGCACCAGTAAAGACAACCATCTTTTTGGCACCAAGAGCCATGCTGGCGATAGTATTAATCTGATTCACCACGACCTGCCTCCCATAAGAAGCTCAGTGATATTACTATAATTAAGGGGAATAAATCAGAAACATAACGGTTAATATAATAGAGTAAATGACGACAGATATGGCTGACACTAATCTTCATATTGAGGGCAAAGGTGGAACGCTTAGTCCATTCTCACTACACTTTTAGCTAAATCCCAGGTATATTCATAAAGGTGCAACCCCTTGCTAGAAGCGATTATTTCCCCATCATCAACCCCTATTTCTGAAGCCATGTATTCCTTTAGAATCTGAATAGCAGCCAGATTAGAGGGAAAACCAGCCCATAAATCCCAGGACCGGAAATAGACGACAAAGTTGAGTTTATTATCACGAATTCTGGTATCTATCCCCCGTAAACACGGCGGGTCAGCAAGAAATACGGAGCGGTCATCACCCACAGCCATAAATCCCTGGTTGGTATTATGGCCATCTTCCTTATACATCCTGATTACCGCCGGTATCTGCTTCTCTAGATACTGTCCATAGGTATATTGTTCTCCCTCGGCTCTATGCGCCGTCATGAGGTAAGGAAGATAATTTTCTATATATTCCATAGTAGTAGGTGATGGCACACCCTGCGGAACATCCGGGATCAAAGGCTTCGTCCCCGGATTTTTGATACGGACAACTACAAAATCAAGCTCCTTGCGATGCTCCCCGGTATAACTCCCACGTTCAATCTTATACTCATACCCCGCAGTAAGTATCTTGCCAAGGCAGAGGAACCATGACTCAGACAGGTCTCGGGCTTCAATTACTGTAATTTCCAAACATCAACTCCTAATATCCTGCAGCTTAAAATCCGCTCATTTACAACTGAAAGCTTTCCTCAAGCTTAACTTCCTGTTTCATATTCAGTATCTTAACAGTAACACTATTATTTATGTCAAGTAAAGCAAAGGTGGCTTCTCCCCTCTTGTCCTCCGTCTTTAGATGCCCCGGGTTCACCATAAGGACACCACCCTCAAGCTTGGCATAAAAGGAATGGCTATGACCAAAGATAACTATGTCAACCTTTCGACTAGCTATATACTCCTCAGGCATCATGTCATGAGGCAAGTCATTACTATGGCTATCCTTGGTATGGGTAATCAATATTTTTAAGCCGGCTATCTCTTCAACCAGCCTGTTCGGCAATGAGGTATCCTGATAGGCAGTCTCATAGACACCGGGCACCCTAATAACATTAACCGGTAAAATATCCAGTATTCGGGCATCATGGTAATCATCACCCGTGTGTATTATGTACTCAGCTTCTGCTTCCATCATGTACTCAGCAGCCTGGCGTACATACTCAATATTACCGTGGGAATCACCCATTACGCCTATTTTCATTTAGTCCCTCCCAATATCATGTTTGGTTACCACCGCTTTTTTCTAAAAAAAGAAAGGAATCTGTCTTCATACTCTTCAAACAAACCCCAGCGGTCGAGCTCAGCTTTTAGCTCATACGGCTCATACTCACCACGCAACACCCTTTTGAAAAGCTCATCAATCCGTAGTCTAACATCAGCCGGGACACCACCGGCATCAGTGTCTAACAGACCCCTTGTTCCCATCTGCCTCAGGTTATTCTGTAAGGAGTTTCTGGTTAGCTCGTAAATAAACTTCATCAGCGATACATCCCAAAGATCATCCTCTCCCCGGATAATAGAGGTGAGTGAATCACCACGTTTATCAATCTGGTCGTCTAATTTTTTTACTACCGATAGCAAATTGTCAGATACAATGGAAAGCTCTTTGGGCTCATTCTTGTAAGTATAAAACAAGCCAGGGGCATTTGCACCCTGCATCTTGACTAGCATATCGAAATATTTCCTAGCTTCCGGACTGAATCCATCAAGATGAGCGAGATAATAAGGAGTAACCACCCTTGGCTTTTCAGCAATTACCCTCCCTTCTCTAATCACTGTCTCAATGGCATCTTTGGTCAACTCAGAGTAAACTGGTTCAGTAACCAGGTAATAATATATGTTTGTGACGCCAAAGGTAGATAGGGTCTGCTTAGGCAACCTTAATATCTCAGTGTTTTTAATTGCGTCTCTAATTCTCTCGTCATCACTACCCATTATAGCATCCCTTTAATCTCGTCTTACCAGACAAAAAAATAATTACCTCTCAGGCTCTCGGAAAATACAGTGATATTTGCACTCGACTTCATAGTCCCCTCTGATAATCCCCTTACCAGCACGAGGGCATTTCACTGCACTGCCCCTCTCTGCGGGGCAAAGAACCCAACCAGGAGCTTCCAGGTTATAACCCCCACACTTAGAACACCGAATTCCACTCTCTGTCGCCTCCAGATCAGAGCTATATATTACCCTGTCGCAATCCCTGCAGTAGCAGTATTCCCACTTACGTATCTGATTACGGTAATCCCCTAGTTTCAGCATTCTCGTGCCTCCCTCCCTACTCTTCAATCCCAAAACTTTGCGATGCCGCCAATTCACCAGCTATACTAGCCGAGAGCCTAATGTATAGCTGATAGCTCCTGCTTATACTCATCTAAAAGTTTATAATATTGCGAATCTATTTGAGTTTGCACCTTGCGCCATTCCTCCTGGAACTGTGGCTGCTTTTCTACATCTATCCTGACGCCGGGGGGCAAGCCCAACTGCTGCTGAACTGCCTGCTGTATCCGAGCTGCAAATTCAGCCTTCAACGTCTCATAAGCCTGTTCCCTCTGCTGCTCACCTTGCTCGGTGTAATGATTAAAAAGATTATATAGCTGGCTATAAATATTTTCTAAAGCTACCTTATCGCTTTTCAGGGTTTTTAAACCTTCCATCGCCCGTTTATTATTCCTCTTAGCTAAATCGTTATTGGGCAAGTTGATATTCCTGATAAGTACATTCCCGGCGCCTTCTATGATCCACCTTCTTGCTTGCTCCTCATAGTTACCTAACTCAACCGTTAAATTACAACTCTCACTCAGGTATCTACCAATCAGCTTTTCCCCTTCAGGAACATACTTCCACTTAAGGCGTTCCTCATCAGTCGCCCTCTCTAATTTTTCCACCTTTTCCATAGCTATCTCACGAGCACTCTTTATGTCACTCATTTTAGCCCCCATACTACCATTACCAATATTATACTCCAAGTAGTAAAACAAACTCAAAGCCCTCCACTACGCTTTGGGCTGACCTCAGGTAAGATAGTTGAAGTTTAGAGGAATTCGGAATAGGCTCTACGTTTGCAATGTGGTTATGACTTTGGCAAGGGAGTGGTATTGACCATTTAAGTCAGCCAAGTTCTACCTTAGATACAAGAATCCATAGAAATAAAAAGGGCACCAGCCACCACCATATTTCCTTGTGGTCTAAGTACCCTTCTATCGCCCCTATTTCACTATCCCACTACCAGATTACTCTGTTGTTCAGGTCATTTCACATGTTGGAGGCTTATTATAAACCCTTTTACGAATTTGTCAATATTCAAGACAGGAAGCGCTGTACCTACTCGGTCTATCGAGGTGCCCTTATCATAGCTATAGGGATTCTTCCTTCTCTGCGTAGTACTTTGTCGGTGACGCTGCCAAAAGCCCATCGACTGAACCCTGACCGTCCGTGCGTCGACATAGCAATCAAGTTAACCTCGATTTCCCCAGCGACTTTAACAATCTGTTCAGCAGCATCACCAACTGCCACTTTGGCTGTAACCGTGACCCCTTTACTTCTCAGGGCTTCACCAGTTTGGTTGAGGTAGTCCATAGCTTTCTTCTCCGTTTCCTCCAGCTGTTGCTCACTGTATAGAGTGATGTCAGGTGTCCTCCCAGAAACGGTAGGTATGCTCGCTGGCGCGAGTACCTGCAACAGGACAACTTCTGTCTCCACTTCTGGAGATAGCTTCGATACTATGTCCTCAACATACGGTAGGGCAGCCTCACCTACTTTTGAACCGTCCAACGGAACAACTATCTTCTCGTACATTTCGCCTCCTTTCCTAATTTCGTGAATCCTTCTTTAAGACGTTAATTTGAGAAGAAAAAGGACACCATTTACCGCCATGTTATTTAGCATTTACTAGTGCTCTTCTACAGTCCCCATTTTACTGACCCACTACTTCACTATTCGGTTTTCAAGTTATTTCATATGTTGGAGCTTTATTATAGGCCCTTTTGCGAGTTTATCAATACCTCAGAATTGAAGGGAATCAAGGAATACTAAATGTTTTTGGGAAATGTTGTCTCACTACCAAGTACCATTCACTATTAAGTGCAGTAACTGCATTAAGGCAAGACAAACATACAATGAAATGATATAATTTATTCTAAAACATTCATCGTAGATAACTCTAACAGTGAAAATGGATTTTGAAATTGTAGACCATACTGCTGATGTTGGCATTATTGCCTATGGCAACAACATTAAGCAGGCATTCGCCAACGCAGCTAAAGGTTTGTTCAGTCTGATAGCTGAGCTTGATGATATTGAAGAAGACCTACATCGAGATATTGAGATAACTGCTACTGATAAAGAGGGCCTTCTGGTAGAATGGTTAAATGAGCTTATTTACCTATTTGATACGGAATATATAATCTTTAAGCGGTTTGATATTACTGAACTCAATAATAAACAACTCAAAGCCAGAAGTTATGGGGAGAAAGTAGACTGTTCAAGACACAAGTTAAAGACAGGAGTCAAAGCAACCACTTACCATATGTTAAAGGTTAATAAATGTAACGGCTACCAAGTTCAGGTACTATTTGATATCTAAGAGAGTGATGGGTAATGGCAGCACCTTGGAAAGAAATAGTAAACAAGATAGATGACTACCGCTGGGAAATTCCTCAGAGTTATAAACAGGGCATGCAAGTGCCTGGCCTAATCTACGCCAGCGAATCTATGCTCAATCATATCTGGGAGGAGCAGGTCTTCCAGCAAGTAGCTAATGTAGCCTTCTTACCCGGTATTGTCGGCCACTCGCTGGCTATGCCTGATATTCACTGGGGTTATGGCTTCCCTATTGGTGGAGTAGCTGCCACCCGAACATACGATGGAGTTGTATCTCCCGGAGGGGTAGGTTTTGACATTAATTGTGGTGTACGGCTACTCCGAACCAATCTTACTGAAAAAGAGGTAAGACTTAAAATTGAGCAGTTGATTGCTGAACTGTTCATTAATATACCATCAGGATTAGGCTCCACTGGTAAGATAAGGGTGAGTGAACCAGAACTGGATAAAGTGTTGGTTAAGGGTAGTCAATGGGCGGTAGCAAAGGGCTATGGAGAAGCTGAGGATATCGTAGTTACTGAAGAATCAGGCTGTATGAAAGGGGCTAACCCCGATAAGGTAAGTAGCAAGGCTAAGAAACGAGGTATCCCCCAATTGGGTACCCTGGGTTCCGGTAATCACTTTCTAGAGGTGGAGGTAGTAGAGGAAATCTATAACCGGGAAGCAGCTACAGCAATGGGTATCAGTGATATTGGTCAAGCGCTGGTTTTGATTCATACCGGTTCCCGGGGTTTCGGGCATGAGGTCTGTGGTGATTATATAAGGCTAATGGGTAAAGCAGTAAAAAGGTATGGTATCAACCTACCTGACCGCCAACTCGCCTGCGCCCCGGTAAAGTCACCGGAAGGGCAGGACTATCTGGCAACCATGGCTTGCGCTGCCAACTACGCCTGGGCTAACCGCCAATGTATTACCCATTGGGTTAGAGAATGCTTCGTCAATGTCTTCGGCAAAAGTCAGAGAGAGCTAGGTCTGGAACAGGTTTACGACGTGACTCATAATATCGCTAAGATAGAGGAACACACTATTGATGGTAAGAAACAGACTCTTTGTATTCACCGCAAGGGAGCCACCAGAGCATTCCCGGCAGGACATCCTGATATTCCTGATATCTATAAGAATATAGGCCAACCGGTTCTCATCCCTGGAGACATGGGGCGCTACTCCTACATCGCCGTCGGCACTGAGACAGCCATGCAGGAGTCTTTTGGCTCCACTTGCCATGGTGCCGGTCGAATACAAAGCCGGTCAGCGGCTAAACGTAGCCTGAGGGGAGTTGATGTCGCCCAGGCGCTCGCTGCCAAGGGGATCGCGGTTAAAGCAGGTAGTATGGGTTCACTGGCTGAGGAGGCTTCCGAAGCCTACAAGGATGTAAGTGAGGTTGTTGAGGTAACCCATAAAGCCGGTATCTCCCTCAAGATAGCCAAGGCAATACCTCTAGGGGTAATTAAAGGATAGCAGGATAAAGACTTCCTATCACCAAAAAGAGAGGTAATACATGTATTACAGAAACGTCATTGAAGCAATAGGTCATACCCCCCTGGTGGAAATGACTCAAATGAGCCCAAACCAGAAAGTGAGAATCCTTGCTAAGATGGAAGGGCAAAACCTGGGGGGAAGTGCCAGTATTAAGGATCGAGTAGCCAAGTACATGATAGAGAAGGCAGAGCAGAGTGGAGAATTAACCAGGGATAAAACCATTATTGAAGCCACCAGCGGCAATACCGGGATAGCCCTAGCCTGGCTAGGGCATAAAAAAGGTTATCGGGTTACCATTGCCATGCCGGACAATATGAGCCTGGAAAGGCAGCAACTAATGAAAATCCATAGTGCCGACCTTATTCTCACCAAAGGAGCTCTTGGGCCGGATGGCGCTATTGATATGGCCAGGGAGCTGGCTGCTCAAGATAGTAGATACTTTATGACCGACCAATTCTCCAATCCAGTTAACCCGCTGGCTCACTATGAAACCACTGCTGCTGAAATAATAGATGACTTTCCCTACAAGCAGATTGACGTTCTAATTGCCGGTATTGGTACCGGTGGGACTATAGTTGGAGTTGCCCGCCGATTGAAGGAGAAGTATCCCAATATCAGAATAATTGGCGTAGCGCCACCACCGGATGACACCATTCAGGGTCTGAAATGTATGACCCAGGGTTACATACCGCCGATATTGGACTTCAGCCTCATTACTGAGATGGCTACTGTCACCAGCCAGCAAGCAGCCCTTTTTACCAAAGAGCTATTGGAAAAAGAGGGGATTTTTGCCGGGCCATCCTCCGGAGCCGTGGCCTGTCAAGCCACCAAGATTGCCCAAGAGATGGACAAGGGCAACATAGTAGTTATATTAGCTGATGGGGGATGGAAATACCTGAGTATGAACTTGTGGAATGAAGCTAAGTAGATAAAAGCCTTTCTTAAATACTACAGGCCTTTTCTTTTTCTAGCATTTATGAAGTAGTCCCATGCCTTATCGAAGTCTTCTGTAGTGACATCCGGGAAGTACTTATTAATGTGAAAGTACTCAGCGTAGGCAGACTGCCAGAGCAAAAAACCAGACCTGGCCTCTCTTTCTTCGCTATCCTCTCCAGACCTGATGATAATATCGCAGGGTGTCTTCACTTTCAAGCCACTTTTCAGGTCCTTCTGGCTAAGACCGAAAAGCAAATTCTTGACCCGATTGAGTGGAGAGGAAATAGCCCCAAGGATTTCTGACTGTCCGGTATAGCCGATCAGCATATTTAAAACTTTATTATCATAATCCTTGGTCTCATTCTTGATTTTATCAAAAAGCATTACCAGGTTTCTAGGAATAGGTTTTAGATCAGTGGAGATAATATTAATTTTTACTCTTTCCCTATGTAGTTTTTTATTATTTATGAGCCTGGTCAGCTCCTCCTCATAAAGCTCGTACAGTTTTACTAATTCCTTCAACGGTCTCTTAAAGTTTTCCTCACTTAGTCCGTATACGGTTAGTTCAGAGATGTCTTCATGATCTATGCACCACTCAATAAACAGCTCGCCTTTTTCCGCCCCTATCATATGTCCTTCCCAGGGTTCAAGACCTCTCTCTTTTGCCCATCTCCTATTGCCGTCAGGAATCATTCCTATATGATATCTCATGTTTAACATCCTTTGCTGATTTAGACGGCATCTTTGTGCTTTAACAACCAGTATTCCAGGCCGTCAGCCAGAGCCAGCCAGCTAGCTTCAATGATATTGGTTGAACTACCCACACTATGCCATTCATTAATACCATCGCTAGATTCAATAAGCACGCGAACCTGAGCACTTGTGCCCACACTCTCCTCAAGAATACGAACCTTATAGTCAACTAACCTGACTTGAGCCAAGCTGGGGTAGAACTGTAGTAGAGCCTTCCGCAACGCCTGGTCTAGAGCATTAACTGGGCCATTGCCCTCAGCCGCAGTGTGTATTACTTCATCAGCCACCCTTACCTTGACCATCGCCTCGGATAGCATTTCCTCCAGGTTCTTCCGTGTGGGGGGGCGCCGCCTCTTCTCTACCAACACCATAAAATCAACCAGCTCAAAGGGCGGTTTATAATCCGGCTTAGCCCGATGTAGCAGTAACTCAAAGGATGCCTCAGCATGGTCATACTGAAAACCGCGACTTTCCAACAGTTTAACTTGCTCCAGCAGTGCCTGTACTTCCTTCCCCCGCTCCGGTAAATCCAAACCCAGTTCCTTCGCCTTATACAGGATATTCCTCTTCCCTGATAGTTCAGACACCAGGATCCTTGGCTGATTCCCCACCTGGCCTGGGTCTATATGCTGATAACTATCCATCCATTTCGATAAGCCAGAAACGTGAAGACCTGCTTTATGGCCAAAGGCACTGGAGCCAACATAAGGTAAAAAGGCATCATGAACCAGATTAGCTACCTCACTCACATACCGAGACACCTCGGTTAATTTAGCAAGTTGAGTATCAGTAACACAATCGATACCCATCTTGAGCTTCAATACTGAGATGACAGAGCAAAGATTAGCATTACCGCAGCGTTCGCCATAGCCGTTGATAGTACCTTGCACTTGCTCAACACCAGACTGCACTGCAGCCAGCGTATTAGCCACTGCTAATTCACTATCATTATGAGCGTGAATACCCAACGGCACGTTAGTTACTTTCTTGGCCGCAATGATGGCAGCAGTTATTTCGTCAGGCATCGTACCCCCGTTGGTATCACAAAGCACTAAACAATCAGCCCCGGCCTCGGTAGCAACCTCCAGACAGCGCAGAGCATAACTGGAATTTGCCTTAAAACCATCAAAGAAGTGCTCAGCATCAAAGAAAACGGTAAGCCCTTTCGCCTTGAGACAGCGAATGGAATCAGAAATCATATCGAGATTCTCATCCAGGGTGGTTTCTAAAACATGAGTAACCTGTAGCTCTGAACTCTTGCCAACAATAGTTACTACCTTTACCCCAGAATCCACCAGCGCCATGAGATTAGCGTCTGTCTCTGCTTTAGTTTTGGGGCGTCTGGTGCTGCCAAAAGCAACCAGTTGTGAGTGAGAAAGCGGTAGACTCAAAGCCTTGCTAAAGAATTCGGCATCCTTGGGATTAGAACCCGGCCAGCCGCCCTCGATAAAGTGCACGCCCAACTCATCAAGCTTCTCGGTAATATGCAGCTTATCCACCACCGAGAAAGAAACCCCTTCCTTCTGGGCTCCGTCCCGAAGCGTGGTATCATAAAGCTGAATTGCTGTCAATTACTAACCTCCTACACCAGCGGCAATTAAGTCCCCCATCTCCTTCGTCCCCACTTTCTTATTGCCTTTAGCCATTATATCATAGGTACGGTAAACCTGTTTCAGCACCCCTTCAACTGCCGTCTCGATAGCTTGAGCCTCTTCTGCCAGGCAAAAGGAATAACGCAGCATCATGGCTCCGCTGAGAATAGTAGCTATCGGGTTAGCCATATCCAGTCCGGCACGGCGGGGAGCACTACCATGTATCGGCTCATACATACCCAGCGTTTTAATATCCTGTCTCGGCACCCCGGCCAGGCTGGCCGACGGTAACATACCCATAGAGCCAGCCAGCATCGATGATTCATCGGTAACAATATCACCAAACGTATTCTCGGTAACGACCACATCGAAGTATCTCGGATTCTGAATAATCCGCATGGTACAGGCATCCACCAACATATGGTCCAGCTCGACATCAGGATAGTCCGGCGCTACTTCCATTGTTACCTGACGCCAGAGCCGCGATGATTCCAGCACATTGGCTTTATCCACCGAAGTCAATTTTTTACGACGGCTTTGCGCCAGCTCAAAACCAACTCTTACGATACGCTCAATCTCCTGCTCCGAGTAACTCATGGAATCAACAGCCCGCCGTCCCCGGGTTGTCTGCCACCGCCTCTTGGGCCGGCCGAAGTAAAGCCCACCGGTAAGCTCGCGGACAAATACAAAATCCACTCCTTTAATGACCTCCGGCTTCAGATTAGTCGAATCAACTAATTCGGGATAAACCTTAACCGGACGTAAATTAGCGAAGAGCCCCAGCTTCTTTCTAATTGCCAAGAGACCATCCTCAGGGCGAACATCAGCTAAAGGGTCATCCCACTTAGGACCACCCACCGCACCCAGCAACACCGCGTCACTCTTGCGGCATACCTTAAGAGTATCATCAGGTAAGGCCGATCCTGTCTCATCAATAGCAGCTCCACCGACTAACTTATAGTGGAGATTAAAAGTATGACCAAACTTCTGGCCCACAACCTTTAAAACCTTTACTGCCTCTTCAGTAACTTCGGGGCCAACACCATCACCGGGTAAAACCGCCACGTCAAATTGCATTCTAAATCCTCCTAACTCTCCAATCTCTTTTTAGTATACTCAATAAGCCCGCCGGCCGTGATAAGCTCCGCCATAAATTCGGGGTAAGGTTTGGCGGTAAATTCCAGGTCTTTAGCCAAGTTTTTTATTGTTCCTGTTGCCAGGTCTACTTCCAGCACATCACCGGAATCGGTATTATCTACTGCTTCATTACACTCAAGCAGGGGCAAACCGATGTTGATAGCGTTACGAAAGAAGATACGGGCAAAGCTTTTCGCGATAACACAGGATACTCCCGCCGCCTTGATAGCCAGCGGGGCGTGCTCCCGGGACGAACCGCAGCCAAAGTTGGTCGTCGCCATGATTATATCCTCTGGCTGCACTTTCTTTACAAACTCTGCATCTATATCCTCCATGCAGTGCTTTGCTAGCTCCGCCGGCTCAGACACATTGAGATAGCGCGCCGGAATAATGACATCGGTATTAACATCTTCTCCGTATTTATGAACTTTACCTTTTAACAATAGACTTTCTCCTAATCAATATACTTCTTTTATAACCTTGTTCACCCCAGCAATAAGCTCTTCAACTTCTTGTTTCTTTGGTTCACGTTCCTTTTTATGTGAGCATAAATTCCTTATAGAACCTAGATACTCTACCTTTTTCCAAGTAGGTAGGTCATAGATTTCGTTACTTTTCAAAAGATTATTCATTTCTGAAATTGTAGGATTCTTTTTGCTAACAGTTACATGGTGATTTTGCATTACTCTCTGAAGGTGATTTTCCAGAACAACCCCCGCTAAAGAACCCGCCGCACGTACATTAATTTTTAGCAACTCCTCCGCAGTTGCTAATTCCTTATCCTATAGTTCGGATAACAGAGAACCTTGAACATCTGAAAGCACAGAATCAATACGAGTTTCTAGCGATTGTAAAATCTGCAACTGGTTATAGGCCTTTATCGCTGTAACGTTGTTTATGTCCCAGTAGGGACCTTCTAAAACGGATTTTCTCGCACCTATACCCATAATAAAATCTTGAATGACATAATTTTGAGCATTCCTCGATTTTCTTTTTAGGTCAATCTTGTAATAACTGATAAATTCCTCCAGACGGTCATTCGCCAGAATCTCAACAACTTTCAGTGCCCTTGTGTACCAATTCTGATATTCCGTTCCAAATTTCAAGATATTGGAACCTTTTGCCTTTTTAGCCAGCGCACAGATTTCTCTCCCCTCTTCAATCAGGTCTTTTAATGCTTTTTTTAGTTCGTCTCTTTTATTCATCACTCATCCCTCCACCAGCACCTTCGCAAAATCCTTTACTTTAGGTGGTTTTTTACTATCCACCAGTTTTTCCTGCCAGCTTTTACGTGATTTAGCCATTGCCATCCTCTTTATGTCAAACAGAGGTCACTAAAAAAGGCTAATTACCGTCATCAGTTAGTTATTCTCGGCACAGTGAGACTGCCATCCATCAAGAACAGGACTTTTGCTTTTTCTCCTTTCCTCTCCAGCGCTTTGTCTATCGCCTGCTGAACGCCGGGGAAAGGCTCAATAAAAGCAGACCTCATGTCTCCATCATTCAAACCGGTTACACCACAGATATCTGCACAACCTGCCAGTTCAACCATCTTGGCAGCCTTATGGTAACCAAGCTTGTAGCCTTGCTCAATCTTTTTAAAGACTTCGTCGGAGTTGCTACTGCTGGAAAGTAAATTAAAAAATGTCTCAGGGCCTATCCCATCTCGACACTCGGAAACCAGAATAATGATACCCCCGTCTTTTAAAGCCAACCTTCCGTGTTCCAGAGTTTTCTGTGACTGGTACAAATCAATATCAGAGGGGTAACCAGCAACAGCAACCACAATATCTGCCTTTTCTTTAATGTTCGCACAAAAGACCTCATGTGATTTATCGATTGCTGCCAAAAATGAATCGTGAATATGACCGGAAGTGCAGCTGTAAACCCTCTTTTCCCTATCGAGAACCGTCTGAATGGAAAATATCTCTTTATCGGCTATTGTTTTGATGGCATCAACCATATCTTCATGCACCGGGTTGCCTTCTAATACCAGCGTCTGCGCCTTTGGATTGAAAGCATGTTTGTGGTTTTGCTCAATAGTTTTATAGGCCGCAATTCCAGGGAGGAAGGATTTCCTCCCGCCGGTATAACCAGCAAAATAATGCGGCTCTACCGAACTGATAGTAACTAGCTTATGTGCCTCCACTCCCAACCTGTTAACATGCATCTCCGTGCCGGTGGAAGAAGTTCCCAGATAGACCATATCCTCGTCTTTTTTACTATCATGGACATAAATCCTGTCTTTTAGCAGATCATAGTATTTGCCAAAGATAAAATAGAACTCTTCTTCATTCGGTCGTCGATGAGTTCCAGTGGCAATAAGGATCTTGATATCTTTATCTTTAATTCTATCGTAAATTATCTCCAGTATTTTCGCTGTTGGGGTAGGCCGTGTATAGTCATTAACAATAAAAAGTAAATCCTTTGCATCTGCTATAAATTCGTCAAAACCCTTTGAGTTGACAGGATTTTGTATCCCCTTTTGAATAACCTCTGTTTCGTCGCCAATATAGACAGGGTTGGGCTCTATTACCCCCAAAACCCTACTATTATCAACTTCAACCTCTACCTTCTCTTTGCCGTAAGGAATTTTCATCTTCATATTAACCTTACCCCCCTTACTCTTTGCCTAACGTTAATGATTATACCAATTGCTTGCCGGTCATGCTTTCAATATCTACCTTTATAACCAGAGTCCTATCTATTTTCGGCTTTGGAAAGCTCAGCTTGTCTCCAGCATATCTCTTGGTAATCAAATTCAAGGCATATATTTTATCCTCTTCTTTTTTCAGGATACAGGCCCTTCCCACGCCGATAACGCTCATATACTTCATCGACCAGTCACAAACTTCCTCAGCTTTTTTTAGTTCTAAATCAACCTCCATCTCAAAACAAACCTTGTTATTTTTCTTGATAAGCTCAACCTTGCGCCCTTTCAAATTTCCGTGGAGGTAGAGAGCGTTCCTCTCATAACCAAAGCTGACAGGAACTACGTATGGCTCCTTATCATCCACTAAACCAATGTGGCAAACGATTGCTTTGTTGATAATCCCTTCGATTTCTTCAATGTCCGTAATTTTCCTTGTTGGCATAGGTCTCCTCCTAAAATGTGTTTTTACCCAGTTTCGGTATAAATAGAGAGAACATAATACTCAAACCACCCACCATATAACTCTTCTGAACCTTACGTTTTCCAATCACCGGAATTAGCCACTTAAAGATAATTACCAGTATTTTTTGCCGGTAAGAAAATTATCTACACCCCCTTTCTTAATTATTCTTAAATTTTTTAGATGAGCATCTCCATGAGATGGCTTTAAGAAGTCCAGTTTTTCACATGTTTCAAACTCGTCGCATTCAAAGCAGCCTTCAATGCCTCTCTTCTGGCAACATTTCCTTATTTCACAGAAAGGCGGACCACCACCTTTACAGGTCCTCTTACAGCGGAATTTCACCAATGCTCCTAATACCTCGTAGCACTGTGGGTAATTTTTTAGCACCGCAAAAAACGGCTCGTTAGACATCAATTCTGCCTGCTTATCGAACTTTACCTGTCTTAACTCCTTCCGGATGTCTCTGGCCAAATCGGCAATCTTTCCTTTGTAGATAAACCAATCTCCGCAGTAAAGGCCGCAATAGGCAATCAAGCCTTTGCCTTCAGCTTTAGAGGCGTTGCTAACCAAATCTAAACCTCCTCTGGGCTGGCAATTCTGCCCATTATGGCACTGGCAGCAGCAACAGCCGGGTTTGAGAGGTAAACCTCCGATTTGGGGCTGCCCATACGGCCAACAAAATTGCGGTTGGTAGTAGAGACACATCTTTCACCAGCTGCCAATATCCCCATATAACCACCGAGGCAGGGGCCACAGGTCGGAGTACTGACCACAGCACCTGCCCTGATAAATACCTCTATTAATCCTTCATTCAAGGCATCAAGGTATATCTGCTGTGTAGCCGGAATAATAATGCAGCGCACTCTTGAGTGCACCTTCCTTCCTCTCAAAACTTGAGCGGCAACTTGCAAATCACTAAGACGCCCGTTGGTACAACTGCCAACTACAACCTGGTCAATTTCTATATCCCCTACCTGGCTTACCGGTTTAGTATTAGCCGGGGAATGAGGCAAGGCAACCTGCGGCTCCAGAGACGAAACATCATACTCAAAAACCTGTGAATACTCAGCATCCTCATCTGGCTCATAAACAGTGTAGGGTCGTTTAGCGCGAGGTTTAATGTAATCTAGTGTCTTACTATCAACTTTACAAATGCCGGCTTTGGCACCAGCCTCAATAGCCATATTAGCCATGGTAAAACGCCCATCCATAGATAATGCATCTATTGTCTCACCGCAAAACTCCATTGCTGCATACAAAGCACCGTCAATCCCAATATTACCAATAGTGTAAAGTATTAAATCCTTACCACCCACCCATCTCGGTAAACTCCCATGATAAACAAATTTTATGGTCGGCGGTACCTTCATCCAGATGTCACCGGTAGCCATAGCGGCGGCAATATCAGTCGACCCCATACCGGTGGCAAAGGCGCCTAAAGCACCATAGGTGCAAGTATGTGAGTCGGCTCCGATTACGGCATCTCCAGGCAGCACCAGGCCCTGTTCCGGTAAGAGCGCATGCTCAATACCCATCTGCCCAACATCAAAGTAGTGTATACCCTGTTCAAGGGCAAATTCTCGCATAATCTTAACCTGCTCAGCAGAAGCAATATCTTTGTTGGGCACGAAATGGTCAGCCACCATTACTACCTTCCGGGGATCAAAAACCTGCTTCACCCCGAGTCGTCTAAACTCTTTTATGGCGATAGGAGCAGTAATATCATTGGATAGCACCAGGTCTACTCTAGTATTTATGAAATCGCCCGGGCTCACTCTTTTCTTACTACTATGATATGCCAGTATCTTCTCGACTAACGTCAATGTAGCCTCCTTTTTGTTAACCTTCATCGGGGATAATACCTAGGCAAGATCCTCATCGAATAGGGCGAGGAATAAATAGCACTACCAAAACGAGAACTGTGGTAACTGCCGATACCAGATACAAGCCAGCTCCAGCCGCCATGCCGATACCCGCTACCGCCCATATAGTAGCAGCAGTAGTCAGTCCAGCCACTAGCCCCCCCTCACGATGCATAATCGCCCCGGCACCAAGGAAACCAATACCAGCAACCACCCCTGCAGCAACTCTAGCCGGGTCAGTATTAAGACCAAATCCGTAAATAGAGGCTACGGTAAATAAGGCAGAGCCAAGGCAAATAAGAACATGGGTTCTCAAGCCAGCAGTTTTGCCAGCTCTCTCCCGCTGATAGCCAATGATCGCCCCCAGGACTGCTGCCAGCAGGAGTCGCAGAGTCATCTCCAGCTCAATAGGCATAAATCACCTCTGGTTCAGGAAACTACCCGGCTGTCTTCTTAGCTGCCAATAGCCGATTAAGGGCATTAATATAGGCTTTGGCAGTAGCGACAATAATGTCAGTATCAGCACCCCGTCCAGTATAAGTTATGCCATCGCTTTCTATCCTGATTAGCACCTCACCGATAGCATCAATGCCCTCAGTGACTGACTTGACAGTAAATTCAGTAAGTACATTAGGCACGTCCACCAGTCTATCGATTGCCTTACATACAGCATCTACCGGGCCGGTTCCAAGGGCAGCATCAGCTAGAACTTTACCATCAGGAGCAATAAGTCTGACCGCTGCTGTAGGAATACCCCTATCACCGCATGATACTTGGAGACGGTCAAGATGATAGACTTCGGATGAAGTACGTAGCTTCTCAGCGACAAGAGACTCAATATCCCTGTCAGTAATCTCCCTCTTCTTATCAGCCAGTTCCTTAAAAGCAGTAAAAGCCTGGCTAAGGTCTTCACCGCTTAAGCTATAGCCTAACTCTGCCAGCCGCTCAGCAAAAGCATGCCGACCACTAAGCTTACCCAGCACCAGGCTTGAGGCTGGTATACCTACTGTTCTGGGGTCCATTATTTCATAGGTTATCGGCATCTTGATGACGCCGTCCTGGTGTATACCCGACTCATGACGAAAAGCATTAGCACCAACAATCGCCTTGTTTGGCTGCACCGTAAAGCCGGTCAGTTCACTTACTAATCGACTGGCTTTATAAATCTGCTTCGTATCAACGCCAGTAGTCAGGTTAATAAAATCCTGGCGGGTTTTAATCGCCATGACAATTTCCTCAAGAGAGGCGTTACCCGCCCTCTCACCAATGCCATTAATAGTACACTCTACCTGCCTGGCTCCCCGCAGGAGAGCCTCCAGGCTATTGGCTACCGCCAGACCTAAATCATTATGGCAATGAACACTAACTACCGCCCGACTGATATTGGGCACATTCTGAAAAATACCTTCAATTAGTCCGCCAAATTCACTGGGCATAGCATAACCCACAGTATCAGGAATATTTAATGTAGTGGCTCCAGCATCAATGACAGCTTCCAACATTTGATAAATGTATTCTGGCTCAGTCCGGCTGGCATCCATCGGTGAGAACTCAATGTCTTCAGTATAGTTCTTCGCTCGGGCTACCATCTCACGAGCTGTCAGCAAAATCTCCTCGCGGCTTTTCTTGAGCTGATAACCGAGATGTATATCCGAAGCCGAGATGAACACGTGTATCCGCGGATGCCTGGCTCCCTTAATTGCTTCCCAGGCTGAATCTATATCCTGAGGGACAGCGCGAGCCAAACCACAGATAATAGGGGTGCGAATTTCATTGGCGACAAGCCTAACGGCCTCCAAGTCACCCGGCGAGCTAGCAGGAAAACCGGCTTCAATGACATCAACACCAAGCTTTTCCAATTGCCTGGCTATCTCCAGCTTCTCCTGTAGGTTTAGTGTGCCCCCCGCCGCCTGCTCCCCATCCCTTAGAGTAGTATCAAAGATGATTATTTTGTCCATTTTATCCTCCGGAAAGAAAAACTCATCCTAAAACTTCGTTAAAACCAGTATACCCCTCCCCCTGTCAAAGGAGAGGGGCTAATAAGGATGAGCTTATTTCTCCCGGCAAGGTTAAACTCGTCGAAATACCTCAATAGAATGTTATCATTGCCATTATTGAAACCAAACAACTTGATTCTCTTCCCAGTTAAGCTCTTTACTTACCTCCGAGCCATGGCATCATTTGGCGCAGCTCGGCACCAACCTCTTCAATAAGGTGCTCCTTCTCCATGCGTTTTAGAGAGTTGTAGACGGGGCGACCAGCCTGGTTTTCTAAAATCCATTCTTTGGCAAAGGTACCATCCTGAATCTCAGCCAAGATTTGCCCCATTTCCTCTTTAACCATGTCATCAATAACCCGTGGTCCCCTACTGTAGTCACCATACTCGGCGGTATCACTAATCGAATAGCGCATATAGCTCAAGCCACCCTGGTAAATCAGGTCAACAATAAGCTTAAGCTCATGGCATACCTCAAAGTAAGCTATCTCCGGCTGGTAACCAGCTTCAACCAGTGTTTCAAATCCAGCCTTTATCAAAGAGGTAACACCTCCACATAGTACCGTCTGCTCACCAAAGAGATCGGTCTCGGTCTCTTCAGCGAAGGTTGTCTCTATCACTCCAGCCCGGCTACAGCCGATGCCTTTGGCATAGGCAAGAGCTATATCGTTTGCTTTACCGGAAACGTCCTGGTGAACAGCGACTATCGCCGGTGGTCCCTTTTTCTCAATATAGAGCTGTCGCAGCATATGGCCCGGGCATTTAGGCGCTATCATAGTAACATCAACATCAGGCGGTGGGGTTATCTGCCCATAGTGAATATTAAAGCCGTGAGCAAACATCAGTATATTGCCTCTAGCTAACCCTTTCTCAACAGATTGATAGTAGATTTCTCGCTGCAACTGGTCAGGAGCCAGCATCACAATGATATCAGCCTCCTTAGCTATTTCAAGCGCTGATAATACCTTGAAGCCAGCCTTCTTAGCATCCTGCCATCCCTGGCTTCCCTCGGCTTCAGCCACTATCACCTGGCAACCACTGTCCCGAAGGTTTTGAGCGTGGGCATGCCCCTGACTGCCATAGCCAACAATACCAATTACTTTTCCGTCAAGCAAAGTCAGGTCAGCATCGCTATCATAGTATATCTTAGCCATAATCCATCCTCCTTAATCTTATTTGGCTACCGAATAATTGACTACCGGTTTCCTGACAAGCAACTCAGGATAGTTTCTTTCCTTTACCCCGGGGCATAGATACTCGTTCTGCTACCGGTAGTGTCCCTGCCACTCCCCTAGTGGTAGCTATTCGCCCCGTCCGGTTCATTTCCTTAATACCAAAACCTCGAAGCAGATTAAACAGGGAATTTATTTTATCCTCATCACCAGTAACCTCAACTGTTACCGAATCAGCCGCCACATCCACTATGTTTGCTCGAAATATATCAACAATCTCAATAATTTCACCCCGAGTAGCAGCAGTAGCTTTCACCTTAACCAGAGCTAATTCCCGAGTCACCATGTTTTCCGTAGTAATATCAGACACTTTGACTACATCTGTTATCTTCTCTAACTGCTTCCTAACCTGTTCCACTATAGCAGGTGGCCCAGTGGTAACAATAGTCATGCGTGATAAATGGGGTAATTCACAAACACCCACGGCAAGACTCTCAATATTGAAACCACGCCGACGAAAAAGGCTTACCATTCGAGTAAGCACTCCGGGCTTATTTTCTACCAGAGCTACTATTATATGCTTCATAGTAGCCACGCTGCTACCTCTTTCTTAGCCTCTTTCAAAATCTTAGCTACAACCGTTCTACAATATATTTTCGGTAGTAATATCAGCTACCTTGACCACATCTACTATCTTCTCTAATTGCTTCCTAAGCTGCTCTATTATAGTTGCTGACCCAGCCACAACGATAGTCATGCGTACTAACCGAGACAGCTCACTACTTTCGACATCCATAATTTCAATGACGTTAACACTTTCAATATTAAAGCCGCGCCTCCGGAACACGCTTGCCATTCGGTTAAGTACCCCGGGTTTATCCTCCACCACAGCAACTATGGTGTGCTTCGTTTTGGCCATGCTGCTACCTCTTTCGCAGGTTCTTCCATAACCTCAGCTAAAGCCGCTCCAGGCGGCACCATAGGATAAACATTCTCCTCCGGCTCTACCAAAAAATCAATCAGGAAGGGGCCTTCCTCCTCCATCGCTCGCTTAATAGCTGGCGCCACCTCTTCCCTATATTTAACCCTCATCGCTGGCATTCCGTATGCTTCAGCTACTTTAACAAAATCCGGACTGCTGAGTGGTGTAGCTACATATTGCCGTTTATAAAAGAGCTCCTGCCATTGTCTTACCATACCCAAATACCCGTTATTAATAATAGCTATCTTAACCGCTGCTTTTTCCTGTACTATGGTAGCTAATTCTTGAATCGTCATCTGAAAACCGCCATCACCGTCTATACACCAAACAGTGCTTTCGGGACAGCCAATTTTAGCCCCCATTGCTGCTGGAAGCGCAAACCCCATAGTCCCTAATCCACCAGAGGATATCAGGCTATTCGGTTTATCATACCAATAGTGTTGCGCGGCCCACATCTGGTTCTGCCCCACCCCGGTAACAATAATAGCCTCCCCCCGTGTTATCTCATACAGCTGGCGGATAACATACTGGGGTAAGAGATTATCGCTGTCTCTAATAACTATTGATGGATGCTCATTTCGCCAATCATCAATCTGTCGCACCCAATCAATATGCTCAGTAGAGGTAACAAGTTTATTTAACGCCTGGAGAACGATCTTTACATCACCGACTATAGGCACAGCAGCATGTACATTTTTGCCAATTTCGGCAGGGTCTATATCAATATGAACAATGCTGGCATGAGGAGCAAAAGCACTCACTTTAGCCGTAGCCCGGTCATCAAACCTCATCCCGATAGCAATAATAGCGTCAGTTGCCTCAACCGCCATATTAGCATAAGCCATACCATGCATACCCAGCCAGCCATAGCTGAGAACATGACTCTCCGGGAAACAACCGATACCTAATAGAGTAGTAACCACTGGTATCTGCGCTGTCTCAGCCAATTTCTTAAGCTCAGCACAGGCATCCGAGACAAGCACCCCCCTGCCAGCAATAATAAGCGGCCGCTGAGCCTCATTGAGAAGCTTGGCTGCTTTCTTAACCTGTGCCGGGTGCCCTTCAAGTGTCGGCTTATAGCCAGGCAGATGCACCTCGTTCGGGTAGTGAAATTCTGCCTGATCTATGAAAACATCCCGCGGTATATCAATAAGCACCGGCCCCGGCCGACCGGTCCTGGCTATATAAAAAGCTTCCTTCACTACTTTAGCCAGCGAACCTACGTCAAGAACAAGGTAATTATGCTTGGTAACAGGCAAAGTAATGCCGGAAATATCTGTCTCCTGAAAAGCATCTTTGCCAATGAAAGGAGTAGCTACCTGACCAGTGACGGCTACCATAGGGACTGAATCAAGATAAGCGTTGGCGATGCCAGTTACCAGATTAGTAGCTCCCGGGCCAGAGGTAGCAAAGCATACCCCCACTTTTCCCGTGGCTCGGGCATAACCATCGGCAGCATGAGCGGCACCCTGCTCGTGACGTACTAATATGTGACGAAGTTGAGGATACTGAGGTAGAGTGTCATACAACGGTATAACGGATCCTCCAGGCAGGCCAAAGATAACCTCTACGCCTTCTCTTACCAAGCCCTCATACAGAATCTGGGCACCTGTCATCTTCATAATAGCCCCCTCTATTAGCTAAACACCGCTCCCGTGCTAGCCGAACATACTCTTTCAGCGTAATATCTAAGGTAGCCGCTTTTTATTTTAGGCTCAAACGCACTAAGACGAGCCAGGCGATTAGATATTTCTTCGTCACTCAGCTCCATCTGAAGTTTATAATTCGGGATATCAATCTGGATTATGTCTCCATCTCTCAAAACAGCAATAGGCCCCCGGCTGGCTGCTTCAGGGGATACATGCCCGATAGCTGCCCCCCTTGTAGCCCCGGAAAACCGCCCGTCAGTAATGAGAGCCACTTCTTTATCCAGGCCCATACCACTGAGGAGAGATGTAGGAGTAAGCATCTCCCTCATCCCCGGTCCCCCTTTAGGGCCCTCATATCGAATAACCAGCACTTCACCTAGCCTTATGCTACCACCCATAATAGCCGAGGTAGCTTCCTCTTCGGAATCAAACACCCTGGCCGGGCCACGGTGAACCATCATCTCGGGAGCTACGGCTGCCCTCTTCACGACGGCACCCTCTGGTGCTAGATTACCGAAGAGAATGGCAAGACCCCCGGTAGTTGAGTAGGCATTAGCTACAGAGTGGATAACCTCTTTATCCTTAACCACTCTGCCAGCGATAATCTCGGCTACCGTTTTCCCTGAGACCGTTCTTGCCCCCAGATTTAATAAACCCTCTAGTTCTTTCATTACCGCTGCTACACCCCCCGCCTGGTCCAGATCCTCAAGATGATAATCACCAGATGGCCTTAGCTTACACAAGTTAGGGGTGTGCTGGCTTATCTCATTTATCCGGTACAAGGGAAAATCAACCCCTGCCTCGTGAGCTACTGCCATAAGGTGTAAGACTGAATTAGTGCTGCCTCCCAGCGCCATATCTACGGTAAAAGCATTGTGAATAGAATCACTATTGATAATATCCTGCGGACGAACATCAGCAGCCAGCAGTGCCATAATCTGCTCGCCAGCCTCCCTGGCTAGCTGTATTCGCCTGGCATCTACCGCTGGAATAGTCCCATGCCCAGGTAGCCCCATCCCCAAGGCTTCGGTAGCACAATTCATGGTATTAGCAGTAAACATTCCCGAACAACTACCACAGCCAGGGCAAGCAACCTCCTCCAGCTGCGTCAATTCTTCCTGGCTCATACTCCCTTGAGCCACCTTACCAACTGCCTCGAAGACAGAGCTAAGATCTACGTGCTTCACTCCACTATCACTAGCCAAACGTCCGGCTAGCATCGGGCCACCACTGATGAAAATAGAGGGTAGATTCAGCCGGACTGCTGCCATCAGCATCCCGGGGATTATTTTGTCGCAATTAGTAATGAAAACCAGGGCATCGAAGGCATGAGCCTCAGCCACTACTTCTACCGAATCAGCAATTAGTTCTCGGCTGGGCAGGCTGTATTTCATACCCAGATGATTCATAGCGATGCCATCGCACACGGCAATAGTATTAACCTCAAAGGGAACGCCCCCCCTACTCCGTACTCCTCCTTTAACTGCATCAGCAATATCTCGCAGGTTTATATGTCCGGGGACAACCTCGCTAAAGCTATTAACAATACCTATGAAAGGCTTACCCATATCAGCTTGGGTACAGCCTAAGGCCCGTAATAAGGAGCGGTGCGGGGCACGCTCCACACCCTTTTTAGCAGCATCGCTTTTCATACCTCGCTCCTTTAATCAAGAGTCCGCCCCTGTGGAGGCGGACTAAAACTCCGCAGTCCCACCTTCAGCCCTATTGCTAAAAACATAGCATAGCCCCTATTTATTGTCAAGCTAGCTCAGCTATGTCCCCACATACTTGCCGGAGCTCTTTCTCAGAGATGGCGCCTTCCCGCAAAATTACCGGCACCTCACCAGTAATATCAATTACCGTAGATTCTCTGCCACCCCGGCATACACCACCATCAATAACTAAATCTAACCTGTCACCAAACTGGGAGTAGACCTCATATGCTGTCAAGGAGTTTGGTTTACCGCTCAGGTTAGCACTGGTACCTACAATAGGCATTCCCAAACCCTGAATGAGGGCAACAGGAACCGGATGATCAGGAATGCGAACGGCTACCGTCTCACCTCCCGCGGTGATAGTATCGGGGACTGATTTAGACTTGGGTAAAACTATAGTCAAGGCACCGGGCAGAAATTTTTTGGCTAGCAGCCAAGCAATCGGCGGTACCGGCTCAGCAACCTCGCTTATCTGTGATATGTCAGCCAAAAGCAAAGGCAGTGCCATATTCGGTGGTCTTTCCTTAACTCGATAAACTCGCTCCACCGCCTGAGGAATATTAACCCCGGCACCCAGTCCATAGACAGTATCAGTAGGAAAGGCAACCAGCCCCCCCTGCCTGAGAATAGAAACGCCCATTTCTACTTGCTTTCGTATGTCTAAAGATTTAGCGAATATTGCCATGGCTAAGAACAGCCTCCCTCTTGACTGCAGTATATCACAATGGTAATCTGTGATAAATGAGTAAAATATCCAAACCAAAACAACCATCAAAGGAGAGCCACCGGGTAGCTACCAGTGGTGACATTGAAGTCTCCACCTATCTGGAGATTGCCAAAGAGATAGCGGGCGATCAACCATCTCCATCAGAGGGCATTATCCCCGAGGTTGAACGCGAGTCGATAATCGTTATTGACTTTGGTTCACAATATAGCCTGCTCATCGCCCGCAGAATCCGTGAGTGCAATGTTTACTGCGAGTTAGTACCACATGATATTAGCTGGGAAAGAGTGGCTCCGTTGAATCCCAAAGGGTTTATACTATCCGGAGGACCAGCCAGTGTCTATGACATGGATGCACCACTGGCTCCGGCCTTCATCTATGAAAGCCACCTGCCGATACTGGGTATATGCTACGGAATGCAGGTCCTCAGCAAACAACTAGGAGGACAGGTCACCCCGGGGACAAAACGTGAGTACGGTCACGCCGTTCTTCACCTGGGTGACACTGATTCGCCGCTCTTTAAAGGTTTATCTGATTCTTCACCAGTATGGATGAGCCACGGTGACAAGATTGAAGAGATGCCACCCGATTTTAGAGCCTTAGCCTACACTGAAAATTCACCCTTTGCTGTTATCGGCAATGACAACCAGATATTCGGGCTTCAATTTCACCCCGAGGTAGCCCATACCCCCGAGGGAATGGCTCTGCTAAAGAATTTCGTCTACAACGTATGTGGTTGCCAGGGAAACTGGACGATGGGTAACTTCGCGGCCGAGAACATAAACAGAATCAAAGAACAGGTAGGTACGGGCAAGGTTGTTAATGCCCTATCTGGAGGAGTTGACTCATCAGTAGTGGCTACTCTTATTCACCACGCTATCGGCGACCAGCTGACCTGTATCTTTGTCAATAACGGGTTACTGCGCCGCGAGGAAGCGGAAAGAACCATCAACACCTTTCGACTTAATCTAGGTATGAATATTGTCTACGTTGACGCTAGTGACAGGTTTCTTCGCCACCTGGAAGGAGTAACCGACCCGGAGACAAAGCGCAAGGTTATTGGCAATGAATTTATTAAAGTTTTTGAGGAAGAAGCCAATAAAATCGGCAAGGTTGACTTTCTGGCCCAAGGGACCCTTTACCCCGATGTTATTGAGAGCGTTTCATCGGTAAGCAGCGCTTCAGCTACCATCAAGACTCACCACAATGTCGGCGGCCTGCCTGCTAAAATGACACTAAAGCTGCTGGAACCGCTACGCCTCCTGTTTAAGGACGAGGTACGCCAGGTAGGCCTGGAGCTAGGCTTACCAGAAGAGATGGTATGGAGGCAACCCTTCCCCGGCCCCGGACTGGCGATACGCATTATTGGTGAGGTAACCAGGGAGAAACTGGAGATACTGCGCTCCGCCGACTGGGTGGTGATGAATGAAATTAAGAAAGCAAAGCTATACCGCCAGCTATGGCAAGTCTTTGCCGTCCTCACCGATGTTAAGAGCGTAGGAGTAATGGGTGACTACAGGACATATGACTACATGGTAGCTATCCGCGCGGTAACCAGTGCCGACGCCATGACTGCCGACTGGGCACGCCTGCCCTACGACCTGCTAGCCCGTATTTCTAACCGCATCGTCAACGAAGTCCCCGGCGTCAACCGTGTCGTCTATGACATCACCTCCAAACCCCCATCAACCATTGAGTGGGAGTAATGAGAGGAATAGCACAGTCTGTTACCAATCATCTAAATACTCTAATTCAGAGCTAGTTAATAAGTTTCTCGACCAATAGTAGGTAGAACCGTAAATGAGTAAAGTACATGACCTCATCAATTATGAACGGAAAAAGAGGAACATACCTACTGCATACTGGAGTAGAGAGATGGCTAGATTGGCTCAATCCCAAGCAAATTATTGTGCACAGGTAGGACGTCTCATTCATTCAAATCGTTATGCCTTCCAAGGAGGTGAAAACTTAGCTGAGGGTGGAAATACTTTTACTCCGAGGGCTATAGTAGACTGCTGGTTACGCAGCAAAGCCGGTCATAGGGAATATCTTCTAAGTCCCCAAGTTAGAAAAATGGGAGTTGGAATAGCTAAATCTAAGGGAAAAACATACGTAGCCTGGGCCTTTAGTGACCAACCTCCGACTTACCCAGATTGTCCCTACTATAAGCCTCAAAGGTCAACGGGGCGACAAATTAGTGGTATTCTTAATCGGTGTTCTGTAAAAAAATTTGTAAAGCTGGGAGGTAAACCAATGGGTAAAAGGCCAATAAGGCTATTCATTAGCTTGTTTCTAGGTTTTTTTGGTGCATTGGGAACTGTCCTCAGCGCTCATGGTATTTATGTATATTTCAACAGGATGGAGACTTTGCTAGGAGGTGAAGGTTCTAAGCTGTTCCTTATCATCGATATTCCAATTCGGCTACAGGAATTTGTCGAGTGGGCATCTTTAAGAGGATTGCAATCCTGGATAATTCCAGCTTTACTTTTTGTTGGCGGTATCTGGTTATGGAATTACAGTGGAGTATGGGGTATCATATCTGGTGTCTTAGACAAGCTTAAATTAAAATAGAGGTTGTTTTGCATAGATATAGGGTGAGGTAGATAAGAAAAACGGGAGGTGAACTCTGAAAATACTGGTGGTCGGGGGAGGAGCTAGAGAGCATACTCTGGTATGGAAACTAGCCCAGAGCCCTAAAGTTAGTGAGATTTATGTGGCTCCGGGTAATGCTGGTACGGCTCAAATCGCCCAAAACCTGGATATTAACCCGACTGATATTGCATCGCTGCTCAAGGCAGCTCAGGAGAAGGGGATCGACCTTACTGTCGTGGGGCCAGAGGCACCTTTAGCCAATGGTATCGCCAACCAGTTTTTAGTTAGAGGCATGCCTGTTTTCGGCGCCACTCAAGAGGCAGCACAGATAGAATCAAGCAAGGTATTTGCGAAAGAGCTAATGCAAAAATATAATATCCCCTGTGCCCGAAGCGCCAGCTTCTCGCAATATAACCAGGCAAAAGAATATTTGCAGCAACAGCAGCCACCAATCGTCATTAAGGCAGACGGGCTGGCAGCGGGTAAGGGAGTAATAATAGCTAACTCAATACCAGAGGCACAGGACGCCCTTTACAATCTCATGGAAGCAAAAACCCTGGGCTCGGCAGGTGATAGTGTTATCATCGAAGAATACCTGTCCGGTAAGGAGATGAGCGCTTTCGCTTTCACTGATGCCCACTCCATAATCCCGATGGTACCAGCCTGTGATTATAAAAGGATATACGACGGCGACGAGGGCCCCAATACCGGCGGCATGGGCAGCTACAGCCCGCCACACTTTTTCAACCCACAACTGGCAAAAACAGTAACCGATACCATTATGAAACCAGTAGTAGAAGCCATGCATGAAGAGAGAAAGCCATATAAAGGGATTCTCTATGGTGGCTTAATGATTACCAATGACGGCCCAAAAGTGTTAGAATTTAATGCCCGGTTTGGTGACCCGGAAACCCAGGTTATCTTACCCCGGCTTAAAACCGACCTAGTAGATATTATGCTGGCAGTAGTTAACAACAAACTTGAACAAATACATGTAGAATACAGCGAAGACGCCTGTGTCGGTGTCGTCATGGCATCAGCCGGTTACCCCGGCAGCTATCAGACAGGTCTCCCGATTAGCGGTCTGGATAACCTGGATAAAGACATTCTGGTATTCCATGCCGGGACCAAACTAGCATCAGGGCAGGTGCTCACCAGTGGGGGGCGAGTACTCACCGTGGCTGCTATGGGTAAGACCCTCGCCGAGGCAAGGGAAAAGGTATACGGCAATCTACCCCGGATTCATTTTGAGGGCTGCCACTACCGCCAGGACATCGCCTTAATAAAGGGAGGTTAAATAACAGCCCCTAGTAGAAGGTGCTATTACTCCCCATTTAGAAGTGGATAAGGAGTGGTGTTATGGAGAAACTTATCAAGGAAATATATGATGAGTGGCAGGTAGATAGTCATCTAACCGAGCCAGAATATATTAAGTTTACCAAGGATACTTATCAGACACTGATAGAGAAGGCGAAATCAGGCAAGATGGTTTTTTATGGAGAATTACCAGCGTTTAACCAACTAAAGGAGCGATTCAAAGATGCTGCCCCTCAACTTATCGGCTCCGTTGTGGGAGCATGCAGTGAATATGAAGCAACGAAAGGACGTCCTTTAATATCAGCGATTGTTCTTAACAGGGATACCAGTGAACCCGGTAGGGGATTTTATGGGCTATCGACCGTACCCTATAATTTATGTACAGACACCTGGGAGCAACAGGATATAGAGCCGTCAGAGGTCATAATAAATAAAAGACATGAATTTTGGTTGTCCGAGTTGCAGGCAACCCTGGAATATTGGGCAAAACATGATACGTAGACTGGTTTAAGGGGGTGAAATTGATATGCCATTAGTAGCTATAGTCATGGGGAGCAAATCAGATTCCGAATCTGTAAAACCAATGCTGGAAATATTGGACCAGCTTGGAATCGATTATGAGACAAGCGTAATATCAGCCCACCGTAACCCCGAGAAGATCAGACAATACGGATTAGCGGCACGGGATCGCGGAATTGAAGTAATAATCGCCGCCGCCGGGGGAGCTGCTCACTTACCTGGAGTTCTGGCTAGCTGGACTACTATACCTGTCATTGGTGTACCGATAGCTAGCAGTGAACTAAAGGGTATTGATGCCCTCTACTCTATTGTGCAGATGCCTGCCGGAATACCGGTAGCCACCGTAGCCGTAGGAAAAGCAGGAGCAAAGAATGCCGCTTATCTTGCTGCCGAGATATTAGGAATTAAATATGAGGAAATACGAAAAGCCTACGCAGAATATAGAAACTCTTTACAAGGAGACAACCAATGATTGAGCGTTATTCCAGACCTGAAATGAAGAAAATATGGTCAGATGAGAATAAGTTCAACAAGTGGCTTGAGGTAGAGATGGCTGTTTGCGATGCCTGGGCCGAGATAGGCATTATCCCCAGGGAAGCCATACCCAAGATAAAGCTGGCTAAGTGCAATCTTAAACGCATGGAAGAAATTTTAAGGGAAACTCACCACGATGTGACTGCCTTCCTTGGTGCAGTAGCAGAGAGCCTGGGTGATGAATCCCGTTTCATTCACCTTGGCCTTACCTCTTCTGATGTAATAGATACTGCGCTCAGTCTGCAACTAATTGAAGCTGCCGAGGTCTTAACTCAAGATATAAAGAATCTCATTTCGGTATTAGCCAAACGAGCGATAGAGCATAAATATACCGTGATGATCGGCCGCACTCACGGCATTCATGCCGAGCCAATCTCCTTCGGCTTGAAGCTAGCATTGTGGACCGAGGAAATGAGGCGTAATTTACACAGACTCAACGAAGCTAAGACAACTATCACCGTAGGCAAAATTTCCGGCGCCACCGGTACCTATGCTACTGTACCACCAGAAGTTGAAGAGAAGGCCTGTGCGAAATTGAAGCTAGTACCAGCACCGATATCAAACCAGGTACTGCAACGTGACCGCCATGCCCAATTTGTTACCACACTGGCTATTATCGCCGGTTCACTGGAAAAATTTGCCACCGAGGTCAGAGCGCTACAAAAAACAGAGACAAGAGAAGTAGAAGAGCCATTTAGCGCCGGGCAAACCGGTTCCTCAGCCATGCCCCATAAGCGCAACCCCGAACTCTGTGAACGAGTCTGTGGCATAGCCCGATTGATGCGAGGATATGCTCTCACCTCGATGGAAAACATTGCTCTTTGGCATGAGCGCGATATCAGCCATTCCTCTACTGAGCGTATTACCCTACCCGACTCTTGCCTCTTACTAGACTACTCTCTTGCTATATTTACATCCGTGATGAGCGGACTGTACGTCTACCCTGAGAAAATGAAACAGGACGTGGAACTTACCAAGGGGCTCATCTTTTCCCAGCGGGTAATGCTCGCCCTTATTGGTAAAGACCTCACCCGTAAAAAAGCCTATGAACTGGTGCAAAGAAATGCGATGCAGGCGTGGAAGGGAAATGAAAATTTCCTTACCTTGCTCAAGGCTGACTCCGAAGTTACTGCTGTTCTGCCACCAGGAGAGCTTGAACCGCTTTTTGATGAGCAATACTACCTGCGGTACGTAGATGATATTTTTACCCGGCTAGGGCTAACTAAGGCGCAATGGCAAGATGATACAGCTAAGCTCGATGATTTGGCTCCCAGAGCAATATAACCTGAAGTAAAGATTTATAAAAGATACCAGCAGGCTTGCGGAAAGCTAACAGGTTTAAAACTAAGGTAAAAATAGTAGATACAGACGATAAATTATCCAAATACAGGAGGCAAGGTTGACAAATAATACTAACTCGTCGGTTTTGATTAACACAGAATTGCCGCTATCTCTATTCATCAGGGGAAAAGTAAGAGACAGCTATGACCTGGGTGACCAGTTGCTCATCATCGCTACCGATCGAATCTCAGCCTTTGATTTTGTGCTACCCTGCGGCATTCCTGACAAGGGATTGGTACTTAACCAGTTCTCCGTTTTCTGGTTCAACCAGACCAAGGGTCTAGTACCCAACCACTTGGTAGAAGCCATCGACGATGTTCATTGCCTCGATAATTATATTCTTGAAGAGAACCGTTTCCCTTACCCGGCTTATCTGGCTGGTCGGTCTATGGTCGTCAAAAAAGTAAAGCGTCTTCCAGTTGAATGTGTAGTACGCGGCTACCTAAGCGGCTCAGCCTGGGCAGAGTACCAACAGTATGGTACTATCTCTGGGGTAGCCTCTCCTAAAGGTCTACAGGAAAGCCAGGAATTGCCCCAACCCTTATTTACACCTACCACCAAGGCAGAAAGTGGGCACGACTTGCCGCTTACCGCAGATGAAATGAAGAACCTGGTCGGTGAGGCTCTGGCTGAAGAATTGAAAGAAAAAAGCCTGGCTATTTATAACTATGCCCGCGAGTATGCCAGAACCAGAGGTATTATTATCGCTGATACCAAGATGGAGTTCGGACTGGACAATGATGAACTCATCCTTATTGACGAGCTATTAACCCCAGACTCATCCCGCTTCTGGGATGCCAGCCAATACAAAGTAGGGCAACCCCAACCTAGCTATGATAAGCAACCGGTTCGTGATTGGCTCACCCAGTCAGGCTGGAAAAAAGAACCCCCCGCTCCCATGCTGCCACCAGAGGTTATCACCAGCACCACCGAAAGGTATCGGCAGGCTTACGAAAGACTAACTGGAAAGAAACTGGGATATTAAGCAAGGCTCACCCGGCTTGTGTTTTCTCAACCCACTCTAATAGCGAGGATATGAAGCGCCGCTATCAATACCGGAAGCCATTAGTTTGTCTTCCGAAAGGTGTAGTTTACCTTCTTCGGTTACCAGTACAATATCAGCCTTTATCAACATACCCAGAGCTTGCTGTTTATAGTCGCGTCCCTTAAACATTCCTGTCATCATACCACCCTTTGAACCGAGCCCTAATTCATCAGGTGTCTTAGCAGTCCTGCTGCCGGTAGCACCCTGCTCTCTGAAAGCCAGTACTACCTGACGCATAGCACGCTTCATCCGCCACCGAGAGACTACGATACCAATCGCCAGTAAAGCGATAAAAAATAAGACTACGTAGACCACAGAATTTACTTCCAACTTTACTCCTCCAATAAACCCTTAGTACTGGGTAATTCGCTACTAATCCGCTCATCAATCCTGGTAGCCATATCTAAGGCTCTGCCTAAAGCTTTAAACAGGGCTTCCGCCTTGTGATGGTCATTGATACCATAGGCAATTTTAGCATGGAGATTCAATCTGCCTTCAATAGCAAAGGACTCGAGAAAGTGACGGACAAGATCGGTGGGGAAACCAAACATATCATTACCCGCAAAGGACAGGTCTAATACTGTGTATCCTCTACCGCTAATATCTACCGCTACCATAGCCAAAGCATCGTCCATAGGCACAGTAGCATCCGCCATACGCACAATGCCCCGCTTCTCTCCTAAGGCTTCACCAAAAGCCCTGCCCAAACAAATGGCAACATCTTCAGCCAGGTGGTGGTGGTCATCACTGGTAGCTGAAATCTTTATGTCAAACCTTCCGTGCTGAGCTAGTTGAGCCAGCAGATGGTCCAGCATAGGAATTTCAGTGTTTACCTCCCACTGACCACTACCATCGAGATTAAGCTCTAAACTAATACTTGTTTCCTTAGTCTCCCGCTTGATAACAGACAGTCTATCAGCCATTTATCTCCTCGCCTATCTCTTGAAGTGCTTTGATTAAAGCATCAGTATGCTCCGGCTTACCCACGCTGATGCGGATGGCATTATTCAAAAACGGTTGGTCAAAGTAACGAACCAGTATTCCTTTATGCTCTAGCTTCTGCTGTATTTCACTGGCTTTACCATTTAAGACAGAGCAGAAAATAAAGTTTGCCCGTGACGGGAAAGCTTTTAACCATTTCACATTCTGCAATTCAGTAAACAGCCTTTCCCCCTCGGCCAGTATCGCCTTTACCCTACCCATCAAATAATCAGCGTCCCTGAGTGATTCACGGACCGCTACCTGAGCTGCCACATTTATACTATACGGAACCTTGATTGTCAACAAGTACTCAGCAACTTTGGGAGAGAAAATACCGTAGCCAATCCTCAAGCCAGCCAGTCCCGCCCATTTACTAAAGGTCCGTAACACCATCAAATTTTTATACCGGCTAACTAGTGGCACCACCGTTTCTTTACTAAACTCATAGTATGCCTCATCAACTAAAACCGGTATTCCTGTAGCCACTAATTCTAATATATCCTTCTGCGGAGTTATATTTCCCGTAGGGTTATTAGGATTAGATAGAAATATTATTTTGGTTTTGCTACCTATAGCCGCTTTTACCGCCTCTACATTGACAGCGAAGTCTTCGTCCCTAAGCACCTCTACCAAAGTGCCACCCTGTACTTGCGTGCTAAAACGATAGATACCAAAGGTAGGAACCAGATTTATAACCTCATCACCTGGTCCAACAAACAGACGTATGAGGAGATCTATTAACTGATCGCTGCCATTGCCTACCACGATGCGCTCAGCGCCAACGCCAGAATAGTCAGCTAGCAATGCCCTGAGCTCAGTTTGCTCTGAATCAGGGTAGACACTAAAGGAGGGATAGGCAGCCAGAGCCTGATGCACCCGCGGCGAACAGCCATAAGGGTTCTCATTAGCATCCAGCTTGATAATATCTTTTATCGGAACCTCGCCACTACCAGCTAAAGTCTCCGGAGGCTTGCTGGCACTATAACTGTTTAATGTAAGCAATTCAGGCCGTATTAATTGCTCTATTTCCTCAGACATTTCTTCCCCCCCCCAACTAATGCATCCACGCATTCTAACATGAATATGCTAACCATTTCAAAGAGAACAAGTAGAGATATGTTTGAGATTCCACCTCAACTCGTCTTTCCAAACCGTAAGCGATAGTAAACCACGATATTTTAGAAGCTGGTTTGATTTCACTCCCGGCATCAGATATAATCATTAGCTGAAAGCTTGGTTATTTCAAGGTAAGAGAGCTAGCTCTACCTGCTCTTTTAGCAACTTTTACAGTATCCCCAAGTATAAAAACTTATAAGGAGAGCTACCAATATGGGAGAGCTTTTGCAGGGAATAAGAGTTCTAGATTTTTCTCGTTATAGAGCCGGCCCCACTTGTGGTCAGATGCTAGGCGATATGGGAGCAGAGGTCATCAGGGTGGAAAGACCCGGCGGAGAAGACGATAGGCAACTAAACCCTTTTGCCGCTGGCGAACAGAGCTCCTACCTGATGTTCACTTCCCGTAACAAAAAAGGCATTACCCTGAACCTAAGAAAGCAGAAAGGTAAGGATCTGCTAGAGGAAATGGTAAGGCGAAGCGATGTGGTAATCGAGAATTTTGGCCCAGAGGTAAGCAAAAGATTAGGTCTTGACTATGAATCTCTTAAAAAAATCAAGCCGGATATTATTTTGGTATCAGTATCCGCCTTTGGTCAATACGGCCCTTATTCTAACCGAGGCGGCTTCGACGGGATAGCTCTAGCGCTATCAGGTCTAATGTGGGTATCAGGCTTTCCCCAAGGCCCACCGATGAAACTAGGCATAAACTTTGTAGACACAGCTACCGGTATTTATGGAGCCTTAGGAACCATGTACGCCCTTTACCACCGTGAGAAAACCGGGGATGGACAATCAGTTGATGTCTCTCTATTAGACTCAGCGGTTTCCTTCATGGAAAGCATCGTCGCCGAATATGAGACAGTCAATGAGATACGCCCCCAGGTTGGTAATTCCCACACCTATACCGGGCCCTACGATGCCTACAAAGCTAAAGATGGCTATTTTTTTCTCGGGGTAGTCGGAAAC
>Ga0265594_1000379_pt1 | contig 36982 bp, 29 predicted proteins | sample saktaG_11_FD_190147 | JGI IMG/M metagenome (GOLD analysis project Ga0265594, IMG submission 190147) | Saline water microbial communities from Sakinaw Lake, British Columbia, Canada - sak_2011_5_24_80m | ecosystem: Environmental > Aquatic > Non-marine Saline and Alkaline > Saline ... | reverse complement strand
TTTACGGGATTGGACTGGTCATCATCGCCGCAACCGTCGTTGCCTCGGTCGAGGGAGGTGCGGAGGCTTCAATTCATTCGTTTGCTGATGCCCTCTGGTGGGCAGTAGTCACCATCACCACCGTCGGCTATGGTGATATGGTACCGATAACGGTGGCGGGTAGAGCGGTTGCCTTTGTTCTAATGCTCGGAGGTATTGCCTTCTTCAGTGGCGTGACCGCCAACCTTGCCTCATTCCTGATAAAGGGGCATGATGCCGAAAAGAAGGCGTTGTCTCAGCTGGTGAAAGAGGTGGAAGGACTCCGGCAGGAAGTGTCAAAGCTGCGCACCAGCCCGGGCGAATAGGAACTGGCAGGAGCAACATCACATTTGCAAACGCGGGAGGAAAGGCTATAATTAGCTATATTCTATGTTAGTGTCTTGAGAGAATGGTATTGGAGTTGGTAGAAGGTAATAAGCGTGTCGCCATTGAGGGGGTAAGCCCAGAGATTGACGGTGGCCGCTTCCCGGCCAAGCGTATTATCGGTGACACCGTGACCATTGAGGCAGACATTTTCGCCGATGGCCATGATGTAATATCAGTGTACCTTCTTTACCGTAAGGAGAACTCTACAATCTGGACAGAAACGCCAATGCAATTTCTGGTAAACGACCGCTGTCGAGGCTCATTTACCGTCGGCGAACTGGGGAGTTATCTCTACACAATCACGGCATGGGTGGACCAGTTTAAGACATGGTGCCAAGATTTAAAAAAACGGGTTGAAGCGAAACAGACGGATATTGAAATAAACCTGCTTATTGGAGCCGGAATTATCAGAGAGGCCGCCGGGTGTGCTTCGGGTACCGATAGTATACAACTGCTCAAATGGGCAGATTCGCTGGAATCTGAAAAGACCAAGCAAAGGGATAAAGTAAAGCTGGCCATGAGCAACGAAGTTAATAAGCTCATGGAGAAGTACGCGGACCGTAGCTCCGCCGTAACCTATCTAAAAGAGTTGATTATCTCGGTCGACAGGGAGAAATCCCGATTCAGCACCTGGTACGAGATGTTTCCGCGCTCATGCGCCGATAAGCCGAGGCAACACGGTACCTTCAAGGACTGCGAGGCTCGCCTGCCCTATATCTCCAAGATGGGCTTCGATGTGCTCTATTTACCGCCAATCCACCCTATCGGCCACACCAATCGAAAGGGTAAAAATAATACCGTAAACGCTGAAAATAATGACCCCGGCACCCCCTGGGCTATCGGCGCCAGAGAGGGAGGACATAAGGCAATTAATCCGCAGCTTGGCACCCTGGAAGACTTCCGGCATCTGGTAGTAAAAGCGCAGGAATATGGTATTGAAATTGCCATTGACATTGCCTTCCAGTGTTCGCCAGATCACCCCTATATTAAAGAGCACCCCGAGTGGTTTCTCTGGCGTCCTGACGGCACCGCGCAGTATGCGGAAAATCCCCCGAAGAAGTACCAGGACATTTACCCCCTAAATTTTGCTACGGAGAACTGGCAAGAACTGTGGGAGGAGCTTAAGAGCGTGGTGCTTTTCTGGGCAGAGCAGGGTGTCCGTATCTTTCGTGTGGACAATCCGCATACCAAGCCCTTTCGCTTCTGGGAGTGGCTTATCACCGAAGTAAAAAAAGAGTACCCTGAGGCCATCTTTCTTGCCGAGGCATTCACTCGACCCAAGATTATGTACCAACTCGCCAAACTGGGATTTAGCCAGTCTTATACCTACTTCACCTGGCGTAACAACAAGTCGGAGCTTACTGAATATCTTACCGAACTGACGCAGACGGAGGTAAAAGATTTCTTCCGCCCCAACTTCTGGGTTAACACTCCGGACATCCTCCACGAATATTTGCAGACCGGTGGAAGGCCAGCTTTCATGGCACGCTTGGTGCTGGCGGCTACATTGAACTCCAGTTACGGTATCTACGGCCCTGCCTTTGAGCTTATGGAAAATGTTCCGAGAGAGAAAGGGAGTGAGGAGTATCTGAACTCGGAAAAGTATGAAGTCAAGCACTGGAATATCGGGCGGAAAGACAACCTGAAAGGATTTATTGCCCGCGTCAATCGCATCCGCCACGAGAACCGGGTGCTACAGAGCAACCGGAACCTGTGGTTCAACGCTACGGACAACGATAACCTGATATGCTATAGCAAGCATCTGGAAGACCTCTCCAGTATCATACTGGTCATCGTCAACCTGGATCCACACCAGAAACAGTCCGGATGGATTAATGTTCCCGTGGCAGCTTGGGGACTCGATCCCGAACGACCTTGCCGGGCTCATGACTTGCTTAAAGATACCATCGAAACCTGGCAAGGGGAATGGCACCAGTTGGAATTAGACCCCAATACCTACCCGGCCCGTATCTTTCGTTTCACACAGGATACGGTAACGAGCAACGCGGCGAAAGAACTGAATAATTAAAAGGAAAGTATACAACAACACAAAAAATCCAGTTATTATAATTGTAAATGCCAACCGAAGCGAACTGAAAACACTCGTCAGAGAATTGAAGCACGAAGGTTGCGTGACTTTTATCACCTTCAGCCCTGATGAGACGAACGGTGCCATCGAGGGACAGGAGAATTGCTCTGCCACCACTAGCTGTGATATTCCTGAAGAGAAAGGGTTGAATTCAGGGCTTCATTTGCCCACGAGCATGGCTACCGGAAACTTGTGAAACAATTCAGCCAAAGCTATGTCTTTTCCAACGGAAACAGCTTCACCGGTAAAAATGTTGAGCCAGTTCTGTGGAGCACCCTCATAAAGGAGGATGCGGTCATCTTTCCATACCTGTTTTCCAATGGGTGGCACATCCACTTCACTTAATTGAGTGAAAAATTTGGGAACGGCTACCAATGCCCATTTCTCTTCATAGCGCCGGGCAAAGGCACAGACATACTCCTGCTTATCTCTAGTCACCTGCAAAGGCAGATAGTCACCGTGTTGAAACAGTTGCGCATTGTCCCGACGGGCGTTGAGCGCCTTACAGGTCACATACAGCTTAATCCGGCCATCCTTCCAGGAAGCCAGCATCTCGTCGATTGGTAGCGGTTCTCCATCCGTCTCTTTTTGTATCAAACTATCCAAAAGCTTTTTCCGTTTTTTAAAATCCACTGGACGACGATTATCCGGGTCAACCAGGCTGAAGTCCCACAATTCCATCCCCTGATAGAAGTCAGGTACACCGGGCGAAGTTATCTTCAGCAGTAGCTGGGAGATGGAGTTCAAAGCTCCATAGTAGGCTATATTTCCCTGAAACTGTAGAAAATCATTAAGAAACTTGTTATCGGCTGAATCCTGCAAAATAGTATCTACAAAGTTGAGGATACAGTCCTCATATTCCTGATTTATCTTTATCCAGCTGGTAATAGCTTTAGTCTCCCTGACCGCCTTGATCATGTAGGACTTCAAGCGCTCCTTAAAGCCGGGTACTTCTTCGATAAAAAGAGGCCAGGCGCCAATCAGGGTCTGGTAAAGCAGTCCCTCCGTATTCAGCTCAGGGATTAGCAGCCCATCTAACTTTAGCTTCTTTGCCCCGTTCCATTCCTGCCACTGAATCAGATGTTCTTCCCATTCATCAAGAATTTCCGATAGCACATTGATTCTGGCGCGGATGTCCTCGCTACGTTTGGTATCATGAGTTGAGGTGGCATTCAAAGTATGTGGCCAGTATGTGGCTCTTGCTTGATTCCAGTTGTGGAACTCTCCGGTAGACAGACCGCTAGAATCAGGACTACCACCCACTTCGTTAAGAGAGATCAGGCAATTATAGTTATAAAGTGCTGTATCCTCGAACCCCTTGGCCATAATAGCCCCGGTGAGCTGCTGCCACCGCATGATAAAATTCAGCCATTCACGCTCATCTTCCGGGCTAAGGCCTTCTGGAAAATCCAGCGTAAGAACTTGCTCCAGGAAGTCTAATGTATTATCTGGTGTATTACTATGCTGCCTGGCTTCTTGAAAAGCACTTTCCAAGCACATTCTGTCCTTAGGAGCGATCTTTAAAGTTCGGATATAGGTGCGATATACCGGCAGGCAGGCGGTCACTTCCACTAATACACGGCTCGCTTCTTGGACGGTTAATTTTCCCGATAGATAAGCCATGTAGCGCCCCATGGCTTCTATCTCGTCGGGAAACAGCTCCAGCATTACCTGTCTCTTTTTTTCATAGACCAGGCCACTAAAGCTTTTTCTCAAGCCAGTAGCTCTAGCGTAAATTTCTTTGAGGGACTTCATACTGCCACTGTTTACAAACAGTGCGTTTAGGATTTTGGCGAAATCATAACCGGTGGTACCAGAAACCGGCCAAGTTTCGGGGAGCCCTTCATCTCCAGAGAGAATTTTCTCTACTACCACGTAGAAGCCGGGGCTACTTACTGCCTGTGTGATACTCTGCTGCGAACGCTGGAGGTATTCCAGAGGGTCATAAAGCCCATCAATGTGATCAATGCGCAATCCGGTGACTTTCCCTTCGGCGACAAGCCGGAGAATATAAGAGTGGGTCGCCTCGAACACTTGCGGGTCTTCAACACGGACGCCGACCAAATCGCCGATATCGAAAAACCGCCGGTAGCCTGTGGCTTTACTGTTTAGTCCTTTGAAATTCAGCCAATTTGTATCAAAGAAGTTTGCAAACTGTGAGTCCTGCCCTTTCTCCGCCACATCTCTCCACCGGGGATTTTCCAGGTTTGCTAACATATGGTTGGGAACGATATCAAGGAGTAGCCCCATACTATACTGCTTTAGTTCTTTTACAAAATCACCGAAATTCCTTTCCGTACCGAGCTCTGGGTTTAAGCGGGTCGGGTCGGTAACATCGTAACCGTGAGTGCTGCCTTTTCGAGCCTTGAGGATGGGTGACGCGTATATATCGGAGATACCCAGTTGGCTAAGATATGATACCAGCGACCTGGCGTCCTTAAAGCGAAAGTCTTTGTTGAACTGAATCCTGTAGGTAGAGATGGGTATGCGTAGTTGGTTGGACATCTAGCTAACCCTTATTTTTAATTGCTCTCCCAGAGAGCTGAATTCTTTAACCCACTCCGCTGCCTGCTGGTCATTCCGTTCGGCTCTTTGTTTAAACTCCGGGTAGCTGGTCTCTAACATATTCCAGTAAAGATTCTGTATCTGCCACAGATCTACATCAAAAGGCATGTTTTGCGCCAGTGATACCGCGCTGACAAGATTATTAAATAAATCCATGTCGGCAGGCGTATCAACCAGAGCCGTCATCATTCTTTCCAGTTTATCTTGTAAGTCATAACTAATACCATCATTATCAAGGTCAACCTGCCACGATTCGGCAGTATCAACGAGAGCTCGGATACCTTCTGTATCAAGAGTTTCATTGCTGACGGCGCGGTGCAGGTCAATATTAATAATCAGCTCAGCGGCGGCATGGAAGGCCTTGGGCACCGGTCCCCCGAGTTCGGAGAGGAAACGCATCGGCGGATAGTGAGAATCATAGAGCTGCCGATACGCTGCTTCAATCTCCGACATGGTAGACTCAAGGATATAGCCTAGCACCTTCCGCTGATCGTCGCGAAACAGGGATTTCAACGAATATGATAAGCTACCAAAGTGCTTGTCCAGCAAACGAATAACCTCTGTGAAATCAGCAGCGGCGCAAGTCCGGGTCGTCTCACTAACCATCTCCTGATATGATTCTTCTCCCTGGTACTCCCGGACACCGGCGTTGATAACGTGGTCTCCGAAATGAAAAACGCCGAAGCTGAGAACTGCCGACTCTCCGGTTATCTCCGAGGTTACTTTAGAGCGGCCTACGGCCAGTCTGGTCTTACCACAGTCTGTTGTCTGGTAATCCTCGTTGTCTATCAAATAGCAGTTAATCCTGGATTTTTCGCTATACTCCTCAAAAAGAGAGCTAACGGCGTAGTGAGCCATGACCCTGGTCAGATCTACCATAGCCAGTTTGACACTGTTTTCGTATATACGACGGCCATCGCCCTGTTTCCGGACGTTGCTCTTCGCCTTCTCCAGAAGTTCCAGGAAATGCTGCTCCGTGTTATCACCAAACAGTTCCTGTGCCAGTTGCACCACCCGCCCGGCATATTGAATAACCTGTACTGTTTCGATACCGGAAAGGTCATCGAAGAACCACCCGCAGCTGGTATACATCAGCATGGCATGGCGCTGAAGCTCAAGAAGTTTGAGTGTTGTTATCCTCTCCACCTCGTTTAATTCACGGATGGCATGTCGGCTGAGAAACCGCGCCACATTGTCCGGAGAGCGGTCGAGGATAATATTGATGTAATCGTCCCGGGCTGCCCAAGGACCTTTCAGATATTGTCCGGCCTTTTCCTCGTACTGCCCGGCCATGCTGTCGCGTAGCCAGTCCAGAGCATCCCGCAGTGGCGTCCTCCATGCCTGGTTCCATTTGGGGTGAACCCCGCTGTTACAACCACAGTCACTCCACCACCGGTCAATGCCGTGCATGCAACTCCATGATGTCTTTTCGATAATCTCCACTTCGTGGGTAGGCGAGCACTTCTCCAGATATTCGCCATAATTGGTAATTTTAGCCAAGTTGTTGGTCTCGATATGATGTAGGGCAAAGGCCAGCGCCATGTCCCCGAAGCGGTGATGATGCCCGTAGGTCTCGCCGTCGGTGGCAATATTGACGAGCTGGGGATGGTTTCTCTTTTCAGAGAAAGCATCAATCAATCTTGTAGCGAAGGCTTCACCACTGTTGAGTATATCTTCAAAGGCGATGGCGCGGGAGATTGGCCCGTCGTAAAAGAATATATTTATCTGGCGTCCCGAGGGGAGATTAGTCACGTAAGCCCGTGTTGGGTCAATGCTGGCATCGCCGACTTCCCTCCACTTATCCGTGTCCAGTTTACGCACACGCTTCGCCTGATGTGGAGCAAGAATAGTAAACCGTATCCCCATCTCGGCCAGGATATCCAGCGTCTCCAGGTCTACCGCCGTTTCAGGAAGCCACATCCCTTCCGGCTGGCGCCCGAAACGGTGCTTAAAGTCCCGTACTCCCCACAAAACCTGGCTGTACCTGTCCCGGTGATTAGCCAGCGGCATTATCATATGATTGTATGCTTGCGCCAACGCCGAGCCATGCCCGGAGAAGTGCTCCCGGCTCTGACGGTCGGCTTCAATAAGCGCCTGGTAGACACCGGGGTCATATTTCTCTATCCAGGTAAGGAGAGTGGGGCCGAAATTAAAGCTCATTCGAGCATAATTACTGACTATCTGGGTGATGAAACCATCTTCATCCAGTATGCGTGAGGTACTGTTAGGGTCATAACACTCGGCGGTTATTCTCTCGTTCCAGTCGTGGTAAGGATACGCCGAGTCCTGTAACTCAACATATTCCAGCCAGGCGTTTTCGCGCGGCGGCTGGTAAAAATGCCCGTGAATACAGATGTAGCGATCCATCTAGTTCTCCTTCTCCAAGATGACAAATGACTTTGGTCCCAGATTCAGGCAGATTTCATCTTTAGGGCCAAATTTTCCGGGAATGGCATCTCCATCCCGGAGCCACCGTGCCTCTGCTGAGTCCAGTATTTTATGCCACTGTTCCGGCGGAACCGGCTGACGTATCTTAACCTCATTATCACTTAGATTATATATAATAACAACTTCGCTTCCCTCCTGCCAACGGCGGACACAAAACGTCTTATTATTCTCGTCTCCCAGTACCTCCATATTATCCTTGCTGAGACAGGCAAGCGCCGTATTTTCTCTTCGAAGACGGATAAGCTCGCGGTAGAAATCATACAGGACTTTGTGATGCCCCTCCTTACGTAGCCTGTGATTAAGCTTGGCCAATAGAAAAGTAGCTTCGTCCTGAGGGTCTGGGGTTTCCCCGCGCCAATCAAAAGAGGCAAATTCCTCCCGTCGTCCCCGCCGCACCGCCTCGATAAGGGCCGGGTCGGAATGGCTGACAAAATACGGGAAGGGTGCTGTTTCTCCGTACTCCTCTCCCATAAACATAAGTGGCAGGAACGGGGAAAGCATGATGATACCGGCAGCCAGTTTTAAAGACTCAAACGGGACAATCTGGCTCAGGCGATCGCCATCGGCGCGATTGCCTATCTGGTCGTGGTTCTGGGAAAAGACTACAAAGTGGTGTGCCGGAATATCTTTTGAGGAAGTGCCGTGCCGGTGCTTACGGTAGGGGGAATAATCGCCGGAATAGATAAAACCTTCCCGGAACGCCTTGGCCAACTGCTGGATGGTGCCAAAGTCCTGATAATACCCGGACTTTTCGCCAGTGAGCAGCACGTGCAAGACATGGTGGAAATCATCGTTCCACTGGGCATCCAGCCCGTAACCGCCGGATTTCTGAGGTTGGATGAGGCGAGTATCATTGGCAGTGCTTTCCCCGATGAGGTAAATCTTACGAGCAAGCTTCTTTGTCTGCTTCTGTACCGAGGTGGCTAACTCCTCGATAAAGGTGCAGGCAGAAATGTCCAGTATGGCATGAAGCGCGTCCAGGCGCAGGGCATCAATATGAAATTCCGTTACCCAGTATAGAGCGTTCTCAATAAAGAAACGCCGAACCTCATCACTGTAAGCCCCGTCGAAATTAAGAGCGGCACCCCAGGGTGTTTGATACCTGTCCGTGAAGTACGGGCCGAACTCTGCCAGATGGTTCCCTTCGGGACCGAGGTGATTGTAGACCACGTCCATTACTACCGCCAGACCTCGCTGGTGGCATGCATTTACCAGCCGCTTGAGACCATCAGGACCGCCGTAGGAGTCCTGCGCGGCGAAGGGATATACGCCGTCGTAGCCCCAGTTACGGCTGCCGGGGAATTGAGCAACTGGCATCAGTTCCACAGAGGTTATGCCTAAATCTTTCAGTTCCTCAAGATGTTTAACAGCAGCATCAAAGGTGCCTTCCGGCGTGAACGTGCCGATGTGCAACTCGTAGATAATATATTCCTGAAGCGGTAGGCCAGCCCATCGGCTGTCTTTCCACGAAAAATCAGGGTCTACTACCTGGGAAGGCCCATGAACTCCCTGCGGCTGGTATTTAGAGGCGGGGTCAGGGTATTCTGAATGACCATCCAGGCGATAAAAGTAGCGGCTTCCTGCCGGTATGTTTTCTGCAAGTATACTGAAGTAGCCCCGTTCATTCTTCTCCAGAGGCAGTATCTGCTCCCGGGGCTCAATAACATGTACCTCCACCCGCTCCGAGAATGGCGCCCACACCAGAAAATGGGTTTCATCATTCCCGAGGTAAGTAGCACCAAGAATGATTCCTGTACTCATTTTCCCCTATGTTTACGGAGCCCGTCTATTTCCTTCATAATACCATAAACATTGGGTAACTGATAAAAATCTTCAAGGGTGTAGCGAGCCTTGCGGCGCCAGTTAGGGTACTTATCGTTAGTGCCGGGCACATTCTGAGGCTGAGTCTCAAGCCACAGGTCTTCCAGATTAACGAGAACAGTACGGGCTTTGCTGCCACTCAGGAAAAGCAGGCACGCCCTGAGAATATCACGGATTTCAGCGTTATCCTCCTTTAACAGGTTTTTGCTGTGTAAAAAACTAACTAAGGCGTCTTTACAGGCCTGGCGGTTTCTTTTTTCAACCTGCGCATCTTTCCTGTCCAGCAAGCCCATGCTCAATCTTTCCTGGATATCCAGCCCCTGCCAGAAGGCAGAGAAGGTGGGCATATCATGGTTGTTCAGGCTCGCCACGGCATTACCAGGTATCTGCCCCAGTGGTTTTCTGGGATTGCAGGCAAGTTCATAATGCACCACGTACATGCGATGCAGACCGTGTTTCGCCATCTCTGGCCTGACATAGGGAGGCACCGTGCCCAGGTCTTCTCCTACAACGATGCTTTTGTAACGGTGAGACTCCAGCGCCAGTATAGCGTAAAGCTCCTCAGCCCGATAGTGCACGTAGACACCATGGTCGGCATCCAGCCCCTTCGGAATCCAGAAGAGTCTATGTAGGCTCATAACATGGTCGATGCGGAGTATGCCGGCATGCTTAAGGTGATGACGAAGAGAATCAATAATGTAACGGTAACCCTGCTCCCTTATATTATCCGGATGAAGAGGCGGAAACCCCCAGTCCTGTCCCCTGGTGAAAACGGCATCCGGTGGTGCCCCCGCTGACACGTCTAAACCAAAAATACTGCGTTCGCGCCACACATCATAGCCTTCAGGATGGACCCCTAGAGGCAAATCAAAATATAACATCATATCCTTTTCGCGAGATTTCTCCGCAAGACTGAGAACCTGCTGGTGAGCCAGCCACTGTGTATACATATAGTAATGTTGTATTCTCTCATCGCAATCGCTTTCACGTAATGTACCATCGCGGAGTGGTTGGGGCCATAAATACCAAGGCGCTTGCTGTCTCTCCATAGCTGCCCGGAAACGGGCGTAGTCCTCCACCACGGGGTTAGCCTGGATAAAACTCTGAAAATCCGCACACCGGTCTGATGTTTCCATGAGCAAGAACCGGCCAAGCTCTTCCAGAATACGGCGCTTCAGGAACATCTGCCGACGGTAGTCCACCAGAGGTAAGGCTCGTTGCTCCTTGATTTCGGTCTGGAATGACGAAGACTGCAGCAGTGCCCGAGCCTGCAGACATCTAGCCAGCTCCGGCACACTGTCTATGCTGATATAAAATTCGTTCCACAACAATCGACTCACGGGTGCGTAAGGGCTAGGCTCAAAAGGTTCATCGAGGAAAACCGGCAGTAGGGGTAGAGTCGTCATAACGCTTCCCCCCATCTCCACCACCCAATCAGCTAGGGATTCAAGACTGGAATAATCACCGCTGCCCCAACTGTTCTGACTTTGCAAAGCGTATGTCGGTAAGAAGGTGCCCCATTTCCGTTTTTTGGACTCCTCAGGAGGCGAATATGCCTTGTGAGGTGCAGATATCACCAAGGTTTCGGCATAATTCCCTTTTATCTCTACAATAAATCTATGATAGCCCCAGGTCAGCGTTTCAGGCAACCTGATTTCCTTGACAACATAACTTGTCCCTTCAATTTCACAGCACCCAAGATAGGTAAGTTCATCAGCCGACCATTGAAAAAACTTCTGCTCCCCGGATTCTAATTCCAGATGGCCCTTGAGGCAAGAATCGGCAAGATTCACGGGTAGACACGCTTTGATTACCGGGCATTCTCTACCCCAGACTATGGTAACAGGCTCCAATATCCGTTGCCAGATGGACAGCCTTTTTCCCCTTATGGCTGAGGAGATTTCATTCAGAGATGACACCGGTGCTCCAAGCGCCCGGAGGACCGCCAACAGGCTATCTTTGGAAGTTTGCTGGCGGTGATGATCCACATCATAATAAGCCGTCTGGACGTTATACAAACGCGCCAACTGATGAAGCCTGCCCAAGACAGAGGTGCTCATTTCTACCCCTTAAATATCGTTGGGTTTTCTCTTTAGAATTATATCCTACCAAAAAGGACGAAGTATAGCTAGATTAGTCCTTCAAACTATTCTCCTTATCACAAGCCTTTCTATGTGGTTGAGCAAGTCGAGCAAATAAAAAAACCGTTTGGCTGCTAACCACCCCCCTGAGCGATAAACTAAGATTACTCACGCCTAAACTTACAAAACTAAATGGTTTTGCTTTGGACAATACCTCGGAGAAGCCTACCGAGAATATCTGACCCCGTAATGACCCGCTTTTCGTCGCTCCATAAAATAATAATATCTTCATCGATAACATCATCATCGTGGCGAATTGGATTTACCTTCAAACGGGGAATAGCGTCACCTAATCTGGTTTTCCTGTTGTATAGGATAATTGGGCGATGGCAATGTGAATAAGGATTGAAACTGTCACTATCAAAGAGTGCATCTCTCAGGAAACCATCCGATTCCAAGACCATTCTAGGCTCGTTTCCTGAATCGACCAAGATAACCCACTTTTTATGGGAGGAATGGATAAGTTTTAGAAATTCGTCTGAACTTGAGGTATTGATAGGAGGGAATATGGGTTTGTTCTCTTTAAACTCTAGTTTTAATATGCTCTTAGGATCGATAACTTCCCCTTCAGCTTCTATCGGCAAATCATCAATGCTAAGGAAGTTCAGGACACCCATGCCTTCGGTCCTACCGATATCAGTTTCTAAAGAATCTACATGCATCTTAATGATCTCTCGCAGATCCTCTTCCTTAAAGTAGTTAATAGCTTCTGCGCCTAACCACTTGTCTAGAAAGAAAGCGGTTGGCTTAGCCAAGGGAAACAGAACAATCTGGTACAAGCGGAGTATGGGTGACAGCAAAGAAGCCATTCTTAGAGCATGCCGCGAGAAGTAAGCCTGCGGCACGATTTCACCGACTATGGTGATGAGTATAGTCGAGAATAAGAAGGCCAATATTCCAGATAGGACCGAGCCGAATAGCAACGCTAGAAGCACATTGACAGCAACATTACCCCATAGAATAGTGACCAGAAGGAAATTTGAGTCTTTTCGTAATGCCAGTACTCGGTTTGCATTCCTATTGTTCTTTGTAACCTCGAGTTCAAGGCGAAGTTTGCTTACACTGAAAAATGCCAAATTCAAACCGGAAAACATCGCTGACTGAGAGATACAGAAAACTATCAAAACCCAAGTAAGTATTCCCATATATTAAACCTCCCCATTATTCTTGTTCCCGAAAATCCAACCTCTCCAACAATATGCGTTGAGTCTATATTCCTCAGACGACTCTATCCGACTAAGATATTACTCAAATTACGGGGAAAAGACAATATTTCAATTACTGTTTATATTATATATAGTTATATATAGCAGAAAAACAAGTGTGTTGAATTGATTAGTAGATATATGACCCTCAAGCTATAGGTAGTCTAGGAATGTTTTGGTTCTATCAAATCCATAGTATCAAGAGGGCACAACAAAGCTGGAATAAAAACCAGTGGCAGGTTTTCATGGACAAGCAATAAGATACCAGTTAAGCTGTGCAGTTTGACTAGTGCACTAACAGAAGAATAGTATATGTCAGGCAAAATCTTCTACCAGTTGCGTACGAGACAGTCCTGAAAAATTATGGTTTGTAAAACATAGAATGACATAGATGGAGACAATGCGATGCCAGAATCTGGTGATTTCTACCTAAAAACAGTCAAAGACTGCTTCGAAGCTCTCAAAACAAATGAAAAGGGCCTTTCGAATGCGGACGCTCAAAAACGACTTACTCAATACGGCGAAAATCAGCTCATCACTTTGGCAAAGACACCAAAGTGGTTACAGTTACTGCTTCAATTCAAGGATGTTCTCGTCATTATCCTCATCATCGCTGGAATCATTTCTTATGCTATTGGCGATTTTCGCGGTGGCTCTATTATGTTCACAATCGTATTGATAAACGCGTTTATCGGATATCTTCAAGAACATAAGGCAGAACGCATTATGGATTCCCTTAAGAAGCTGGTTCAATCTCCTGCCAAAGTTTATAGAGACGGGGAACTAATTGAGTTGCCCCAGACAAAACTGGTACCGGGGGATATTCTATACCTTGAGGAAGGCGACAAGGTTCCCGCTGACATTCGCATAATTGAATCATTTAATCTGAGAACCAATGACTTTTCCTTAACTGGTGAGTCAATGCCTCAGGAAAAATACAGTAACACAATAAAGAAGAAATCATCTCTGGCAGACCGTGACAATATGGCATTTCTCGGTACTACTGTCGCTACTGGTAATGCAAAAGGGGTAATCGTGGCAACGGGCATGAGTACAGAACTGGGGAGAATTGCCGGCCTGACACAGCAAGAAAAGAAATCGAAATCTCCTTTACAGCTGGAAATGCAGTCTATCGCCAATAGAATTACTGTTTTTGCCATAGTAATTGCTATTATGCTGTTCGGCGTTACCATTTGGCAGGGGCTTGGTATGAATTTGGCACTTGTCTATGCCCTGGGCATTGCAGTTGCCGTTGTTCCTCAGGCACTTCCAATGCAAATCACAGTAGCACTGTCAAATGGGATAGCCCACCTGGCTAAAAAGAATGCCGTTATTAAGAAGCTATCTTCCGTGGAGACCTTGGGGTCAACGAATGTCATTTGTACAGATAAAACGGGTACGCTTACCAAAAATGAAATGACTGTAAAATATATCTGGTTCGACGACCATCAATATGAAGTCTCGGGGGTTGGCTACGAACCGGAGGGAGATATACTGGATTCCGATGGGAAGAAACTGACAGAGCCGGAGATTAAAAAAATAGAAATCCTGCTCGATACCGCCACCATGGCATCTAATGCTGAAATTCATGAACCTGATAAGGATCATCCGGGCTGGTATCCCATTGGTGATCCAACCGAGGCTGCCCTTATCACTGTATCAACCAAGCTGGGGACACGCTCTCCCAAGGAGGACGAGGAAAATCCGGAGATCAAGGAGTTTCCCTTTGATTCTGAGCGCAAAAGGATGAGTTCTATTCGACAGTTTGATAATAAGAAAGTCTTGTGTATGAAAGGAGCAATCGATTCCGTTCTTGCAATTAGCAAATATATCTACAAACGAGGTAAAGCAGCCGAGCTAACAAAGAAGGATACTGAAATGCTGAATACGCTAAACGTCGAGTACTCCAAGAAAGCGATGCGTGTCTTAGCATTTGGGTATAGAGAATTAAAAGATGATAAACATGATTACGAGATGGATGATGCTGAGAAAAACATAATTTTGTTAGGGTTGATGGCAATGAATGACGCTGCAAAAGAAGGTGTTAAAGAGGCAGTAGAAAGTGCCCATGAAGCACATATCAAAACCTTTATAATGACCGGCGACCATGCCATCACAGCACAGGCAGTGGGAAATCAAATTCACTTGTCTCCTGAAAACAAAGAGGTAGTTGTAATTACCGGAGAAGAGCTGTCTGAAACAAAGGACGAAAAACTCACACAAATTATGGAGGATCATGAATCTCTGATTTTCTCCCGAGTTTCCCCAGAGGATAAACTGCGAATCGTCAAAGTGTTAAAAGCCAAAGGAGAGGTAGTTGCAGTTACAGGAGACGGGGTGAATGACGCCCCAGCTCTAAAAAGTGCCCACATCGGTGTTGCAATGGGGAGTATTGGTACTGATGTCGCCAAAGAAGCTTCTGAGCTAATACTGCTTGATGACAGTTTCTCAACACTGGTATATGCAATACGAGAAGGCAGAATAATTTATAACAACCTGAAGAAAACAATAATCGCATCTCTGACTAGCAACATTGGGGAACTGGCTATAGTTCTTTTGGGGCTAGCCGGGGTAGCCTTGTTTGGCTGGCCAATCCCAATCCTGATTATTCAAATACTGGCAATCGATCTGCTCGCAGAGATTTTGCCACTTACCGCTCTTACCTTTGATCCAGGCTCAAGGGATTTGATGACCTCTCCCCCCCGAAAGCAGAAAGAACACATCTTAAACAGGTATACAATGTCTGAGATTCTGTTCTTGGGATTTATCATGGGAGCTCTTGGTTTTGCAAATTTCGTGATGTTCATGGGGCGCACGGGTGCTGAGCTCACAATGACCCATGATTTGTATCCAAGAGCTACTACCTTAGGTTACGCCACTATTGTCTTCTGTCAGTTTGCCAATATTTTATCTAGAAGGTATACTTATGATTCATTTTTCAACAGTAATTTTTGGAGTAATAAGAAGATACTGTGGTCTATTGTGATATCAATCGGATTCACCATGACAGCTATATACATTCCTTTCATCAATAGTTTTTTGGGATTTGCTCCCTTGAACTTCAGTGATTGGGTAAGTGTTCTCGCTGCGGTAGTTTTATTCCTACTAGCTCATGAAATTATCAAGGGTTTCAAACGCTCAAAAAGGAGAGCGACTACATAATTCATTAGCGCCTATGTTAAATACATATGAAAGGGCAAACATCGTGATGTTTGTTCGAAGGTAACAATAAAGTAACTTGTGACCTGTGAAGAAGCGGGAAAAGGACCAACTGAAGTATTCCCCAGCGGCTAATCAGATTTCTTCATGTGGCTAGGGCCGATTTCAGGGTATAGCGTAAAGAGGGGGTTAGACCAAAGCTCATTCCCAGCTTCAATACCCTTCTTTGTCAGACGGTAGTAAGTACGCTCCGGAGCCGGCGGGTAATTATCCTGAATGGCCGAAGGCTCGGTTTCGCTTGTAAATTCCACCCATCCGAGTCGCTTGAGCACGCCGAAGTACATCAGGAATGAATGATACCGCACATGGGTAAACTTTCGCGTTAAACAGCGATGTTGCTTCCTCATATGCTTCCTAATAAAGGCGTTATCATTAAAGCTCTCGAAAAAGTGTCGGCTCGTACAGTGGCAAAACATCACCGGCTCTTATCGCAAGCTCTGAAATATGCGGTAAGGCAAGGGTATTTGGGTCGTAACCCTTGCGATTTAGTCGACGCTCCTTCATGGAAAGGACGTCCAATGAGGACTCTAACTCCTAGTGAAGTTGAAGTTCTTTTTGAAATAATTAAAGATAGTCATATTTACCCCACTACCTATACCGCTCTTTCGACTGGCCTAAGACAGGCTGAGCTGCTTGGATTAAGATGGCGTGATATTGACCTCGATATGCTCTCAATATCGGTTAGTCAGGTGCTCTATAGGCGCCGAGGAGTATGCGAATTCAAAGAACCAAAGACAAGACACAGCCGACGTCGTGTAGCCATGACACCAAAGCTCGCATCATTCTTAAGAGAATATAAAGCAGAGAGGGAATCGGTTTTCTGGCAACTAGGAAAGCCACTTGCGTTAGATGACCTAGTGTTTACCAGTATTGAAGGCAAAGCGTTTGACCCCTCGTTGCTAAGCCAAAGGTAATATCTGAGGCGTTAGGACATGCTAGTGTAGCCTTTACAATGGATGCCTATAGCCATATAATTGAGGGTATGCAAGAAGAAGCTATGGCGCTGCTGGACGAAGTACTACCGGCAGGTGTGTCTAAAAGAATTGACGCCAAATTAACGCCAACTCTTGCTCTTATGTCAGCAGAATACTGAATTTTAGCTTCGTGCCGGGGTGGCGGAATTGGCAGACGCAGCGGACTTAAAATCCGCCGGAGCAATCCTTGTGGGTTCGAGTCCCACCCTCGGCACCAACTAGGGGATAAAGATGCCCTGGCTAATAGTAATACTGGGTTATTTTCTGGGGTCTATTCCCACTGCTTATGTTGTGGGGCGTGTGGTAAGGGGGATTGATATCAGGCAGGTTGGGGATGCGAATGTGGGGGCCGCCAATGCTTTCCATCAGCTAGGGAAAAAGATAGGGGTAGCTGTAGGTATTATCGATGCGTGTAAGGGGGCGTTAGCTGTTCTTATTGCTCAGGAGACTCAACTTCCTCAAGAAGTTGTTCTAATTACCGGTGCCGCTGCTACTATTGGCCATAACTGGCCGGTTTTCCTTGGCTTCAGGGGTGGTCGAGGGGAGTGTACTACCATTGGTGTGCTACTAATCATGATACCTCAGCCAATGCTGATAGCGGGTGGAGTGGCGGTGGTTACGCTGCTTATTACCAGGAGTGTAATTCTAGCGAGTGCAGTGCTATTTATTCCTTTATCGCTGCTAGGCTGGTGGTTGCAGATTTCGGGAATGCTGGTCGGTTATAGTATTGCCTTGCCTTGCCTGGTCGGTTTTACCCATTTTCTCAGGACGAGACGAATAGCTAGCCCCTCAGGCATATGAGGGTTATATTGATTGTCCAGACCCGTTCGTTTTAAGCGCTAGTCGGAGGTGAAACGGTGTATTATTTTGCCTATGCTTCTAATCTCAATCGTAAGCAGATGCTGGAGCGCTGCCCGGATAGTAAGCCCTGCTTTGTGGCTATCCTACCTAACTACAAGCTGGTGTTTGCAGGTTGGTCGAGGCAGTGGCGGGGAGGGTATGCCGCTATCAAACCGTTTAGAGGAGAGAAGGTGCTGGGGGCTGTTTACGAAGTTTCGGAGATAGATTTGAACCGGCTTGACAAGCATGAACCCGGCTATAAAAGATTGAAAGTGATCGTATTTCCTGAGGGTGGCGAGCCTGTTGAAGCTATAACCTATATCAAATCTGGGCCATTAGAAGAGGCACCGCCTTCAAAGGAGTACCTAGCGGTGATTCAGCAGGGCTATAGAGACTGGGGTATTGTATAGGTATAGGTGGGAGAGAACCTTTTTACCCTTGGGTTGTATTGCAGGAGGACTAAAAAGTGAATCTGTGTCTTCTGGGAGCTATTTCAGTGTTGGTATTGGCTAGTTAAATATGCTGTCTATTGAGTTTAAGCCAAGCCTTGCCGCGTGTATTGAAACACTGGCAAAGAGAGAATACGAAGAAAGCTTGAGAAACTGCTTGTTGTTACCAGAAAGCAAAGAGGAGCTACAAGAAAAGATAAAACTCCTACAGCTATTTCTGGAATCGGCGAATTTCAGCCGGCTACGAGCGGAATGTGAAGAGTGGCTCTCGGAGGGTAAATGTGTCCGGGTCTCCTTGAATTTAGTGGATGGTGAGCCCGTAACTAAATTGATAGTGGAGTAGTATTCCCAGGCATCTAAGAGTATGAAATTACTCTTGCCCGCAGGTAGGCATATCTTTCGCGGGGAGACCACAGTATCCACTTTGCCCGGAGCCAGATTTTCTTAAAACCAACTACCACTGCCACAGTAATACCTCCGCTTCTAGCCATTTGTTAGTTTAATTATAGCGTTACCAGCCTGGCTGTAAATAGGGAGATAGTAATATATGAAATGGGTAAATAGGGGTATACTTATCTGGTAGGTTACGCTTTGTATTTGACCCGTTTGTAGGCTGAAAATTGATTTTTACCGCTATCTTTGCTTTAATAGATGCAGTGATAAGGAGGAGCAAGTGGCAGAGTTAATATTGGAAGCAATTAACAGGAATGTATCGGGTAAGAAAACCAGATTTTTACGGCGTCAGGGCATCACGCCTACCCATCTCTTCGGGCATAGCCTTAAATCATTAGCCCTGCAATGCGATACAGCCAGCCTGCAGAGCATTATCTCTCAAGCGGGGGAGACCCGGCCGGTTAATCTTAAGATTGAAGGGGAGAAACTGCTCAGGATGGCTTTCATCCGTGAAGTGCAGAAAAATGAGGTCACGGGTCAGCTGCTTCACGTTGATTTCTACCAGGTTAAGGAAACGGAAAAGATAAAGGTGGATGTACCCATCAGCTTTGTTGGCGAAGCCCCGGCAATGAAAGAAAAGGGGCGTAGTTTAACCCATGGTGTCACCAGCCTGAGCATTGAGTGCCTGCCTGGTGATGTCCCGCCCCAGATAGAGATTGACTTAAGTCCCCTTGAGGAAGTGGAGCAACCGGTCTATGTTAAAGACATCATCTTAGATCCCAGCATAACGGTTTCCACTGATCCCGACCAGCTGGTGGTGAAGGTAAGCGAGGCACGAGCGGTGGTAGAAGAGGTTGTTGAAGAAGAGGCAGTTACCGAAGAGAAGGCTGAGGAAAAGGCAGAAGAGTAGGCACGATTTCCACTAAGATAAGGATAAAAATTGTGATAAACTATTAGTGATATGAGTATAACCCACAAAATTTACATTGGTGATGCTGAGACAATATTAAAGAGATTACCTGATAATTTCTTTCAGCTAATGGTTACATCCCCGCCATATTGGAATGTTAGGGACTATGGGCATAAAGACCAAATCGGGCTAAATGATACCTTAGAAGAGTATCTAGATAGACTAAACAGAGTCTGGAAGGAAGTAGCAAGAACTTTATTACCTGATGGAAAGATAGCTTTAAATATTGGAAATATTTATTACTCTGAGCCTGATGAAAAGCGTAGAACTACGGCTAACTTATCTCTTTTGACTTGGCAACAGTTGAATAACTTTAAAAATTTAAGATTTATGGGGACTATTTATTGGCAAAAAACGACGTCAAGAGATGGTGCTGTTCTCTTTGGGAGCTATCCTTATCCAGCAAATTTTATGATTTCAAATGCCGTTGAACCAATCCATATTTTTAGAAAAGCTGGCAAAAGAGAAGTGCCGAAAGAAATTAAAGAAAGATCAAAAGTTACACCGGAAGAATTTAGAAAATTTAGGGATGCTATTTGGAATGACATCAACGGGGTTGAAGATAAACATTGTGCTGCCTATCCAGGGGAAATACCAGCAAGAATAATAAAAATGTTTTCCTATGTAGAAGATTGGATACTGGATCCATTTTTAGGAAGTGGAACAACAATGAAGGCTGCGAAGGAATTGGGGAGAAATTCAGTAGGGGTGGAATTAAACCCTGATTATTTAACAAGAATCGAAGAAAAAGTAGGAATTAAACAGAGTGATATGTTTACTGGTACTGAATTTGAGGTAATCAAAGTATGACCGAAAATGAATTGATTAGAGATAAGGTAAGATTAGGATCCAGAACAGCGAAAAGAGGTTTTAAGACTGAAAGAGACATAGCCGACAAGTTTAATAATTGGAGAGACGATGAAGATGCGCAGCGATGGCTTACCATTATGGGTTACGATTTAAAGAAAGTTGAGGGAGTCAAAGCAATAATTATAACGGGTAGTCATAAAACAGATGTTCAAGTTCAAATAACAATTTATCTTAAAGAGGCTATCGCAGTAGAAAACCTATCCGTTAAATTAGTGAGTAGCCCCCAAGGCTTTAACCAAATTGATAAACGCTGGGTTGATAGATATGTTGAAATGTGGAATATTCCAGAAAATATTGCTGAAGCATTAAAGCTATTTACAGGAGAGTTAAAATCAAGAAGAGGAAATCTAAAAGACTCAAGAAGGATGTTTTTAGATGAAATGGACGTCCAGATTCAAAAACTTGTTGTTAATTTCTTTAGCGAGAATAAGATTTTGATCGTTTCGGATATTCTAAAAGGTAGTGATGAACTCCTAGCCAACTGGATGCTGGTCGTTTTGAAAAAGAAAGATGAAAATCCTGAGTGGGTGCTAAAACATATTAACCATGTCTTAAATGTGTTTGGTAGTGGTGAGGTCAGAATTACGGATAGAGGAAGTCTAAAAATTGGTAAGATTACAATGCAAAGAAAAGGTGGCGATGCGGGTAGAGAGACATCAAAAATGCTTCAATTTAAAATAAATCCAATGGCATTATTTTAACCAAATTTATTTTAAAGGCAGAACGCAGGGTATCCTGCTATACTCCGGTAATGATTATTGACTTTCATACTCATATCTTCTCGCCCCGGGTAAAGCAAAACAGGGGCAAGTATATTGATAGTGACCCCTGTTTTGCCATTCTCTACTCCAAGAAGGATGTCAGGATGGCTACCGCTGAGGAACTCATTGCCAGCATGGACAAGGCGGAGATTGATATTTCAGTTATCCAAAATATCGGCTGGACTACCCAGCAGCTTTGTGTGGAAACCAACGACTACATCCTGGAATCAATCGCCCGCTACCCGAAGCGGCTGGTCGGTTTCTGTACTGTCCAGCCAAACTCCTATGAAGCTGCCCTCGCTGAAGTAGAGCGCTGCGCCCAGGCTGGGGTGCGGGGGGTGGGTGAAATGCGACCAGACATGCAATTATTCGAGCTCGGGGATGAGACATTGATGCAGCCCCTGGTTGAAATTCTGAAGAAGCATAAGCTAATTCTGCTCACCCATGCTTCAGAACCAGTCGGCCATGAGTATCCAGGCAAAGGGAGCATTACCCCGGATGTACTCTATTCTTTTATTACCAGCTTCCCGGATTTAACAGTAATCTGTGCCCATTGGGGTGGGGGGTTACCCTTCTACGCGCTCATGCCTGAGGTGAAAAGGGCTATGAGCAACGTCTTTTTTGATACCGCAGCTTCACCCTTCCTGTATAGTCCCCAGGTGTATAATCAGGTTATCCAGCTTGTCGGTGCGGATAAGATTCTCTTCGGTAGTGATTATCCCCTGCTGGAGCAAAGCCGATTACTAAAGGAGATTAGATCTCTGGCTTTGCCCGAGGAAGCAAAGGATTTGATCCTATCGGGTAATGCACAGAAGCTGCTCGGTGAGAGATAAAGTTATGGAACAAGTTCGCTCGTTTATTGCTGTTGAGCTACCTGATGAGATAAAAGAAGCACTTACTCAGTTACAGGCTCAGCTTAAATTAAGTAGTCCACCTTTAGTGAAGTGGGTTGACCCATATAGTATTCACCTGACACTAAAGTTCCTGGGAAATATTGCCGTGGGCAGGATTTCAGAGATTACTCAGGCGATAGAAGAGGCTGCTCAGGGAATGTCTCCTTTTCACTTGGAGGTGAAGGGGTTGGGGGTTTTCCCCAATTTGAGGCGAGTTCAGGTGGCTTGGGTGGGGCTAGCTGGGGAACTAGATAAGGTAAGTCAGCTTCAACAGCGAATTGAGTCTAATCTGGTGCCCTTGGGTTTTACCACTGAATCACGAGCGTTCACTCCTCATTTAACCCTGGCGCGGCTTCGTGACCGGGTATTACCGGATGAGCAGGAAAGATTCGGGCAACTTATTGCTAATACCAGGTTTGAGGCGGTTAATACTATACGTGTAGACTCTTTAAATCTAATGAGGAGCCAGCTAACCAGAGGAGGTGCCATTCATAGTCGACTTAGCTCTGTTGCCCTGAAGGGGAGGTGAGGGGCACTTTTCTTATGTGAAGTTAGCTTGGTGGGATAACGGACAATCTCTATAAACGAACCCTTGCCAACAATGGTTACTTATTGTATACTCTTATAAGTTGTAAAATAATTTAGGTTGGGAGGAGGACTTCATGGAACCGTTTAATTTCCCTAAATGTCAGAAGTGTCAGTCCGGTGACTTAGTACCCCTGTCGGATTTTGGTAATCAAGGGGCAGCCATTCACTACAAAGCGTGGGTTTGCACCAATCCTGATTGCGGCTTCAACCTGAAAATCAGGAATGGTGATGTCTATATAAATGAACCCATTATGAGCGGGACACTCCATAGCGCTCGCTCCCGATAACCCGGGCACCCTGAAAGTTCAAAATAGGGTGGTAAATGTGCTTCCTCAGTTAACCAAACTCAAGGGGATGGCACTTGACCTTGTATTTCCACGGTGGTGTGTGGGCTGTGGAAAAGAGGGGGGTTTTCTTTGCCATTCTTGCTGCCAGTCACTATCACGAATTAAGCCGCCACTTTGTCCCCGGTGTGGTAAGCCTCAGCCCAGCGGCGTACTTTGCCCCAGTTGTGTCGGCTGGCAGACAGAGATAGAGGGCATTCGCTCGCCATTCCGATTTGAGGGGGTCATCCGCCAGGCTATTCACCAGCTGAAGTACCGGAATCTTAGAGCTATAGCTGTGTCCATGGCTAGATTACTTGAGGACTATCTTATTGCTAACCCTATGCCGGGAGAGGTTTTGGTGCCGGTACCACTTCATCAGAAACGACTGCGGGAGCGTGGCTATAATCAATCTGAGCTGTTGGCTCGGGAGTCAGGCAAGTTTATCGGTTTACCGGTAGTAGGTGACTGCCTCATTCGGCAGCGGCACTCGCTACCACAAGCCAGAACATCCAGTGTAGCGGAACGATGGAGCAATGCCGCCAACGCTTTTACCTGCCGTAACCAAACGCTACAGGGTAAACAGGTCTTGCTTATAGATGATGTTACTACCACTGGGGCTACTCTTGATGCCTGTGCCTCAGCGCTCAAAGCCGCTGGAGTTTTCTCAGTATGGGGGCTGTCGTTGGCTATGGAAGTTTGAATCAGGAGCGTGAACAGATGGAATTAAGGATAGTAAGTCAAAATATGGAGCTACCCCCGGCAGCGCACCGCTACATGGAGCGTAAGCTGGGGAAGCTCAACCGCCATCTGCCTAGTCTTATTATATCTAGGGTAGAGGTTATCGAGGAAAAGACGAAGTCTCCTCAACACCGCTATGTAGTGCAGGTAACCCTGGAAAACAATGGGACCCTGCTCCGTGGTGAGGGACGGGGAAAGGAACTGTTTACTGCTATTGATAAGGTGGCAGAGATTATGCAGGGGCAGATTGAGCACCATAAAGGTAAGCTATATGAGAAGGAGAGAGGTAGCTCACTTGCCCGAAGCAAATTCGGTGAGGGAGTGGAGGCGACAGAACCCCCCGGGAAGGTAGTCAAGGTTAAGCGGTTTGCCATTAAGCCGATGCCTGTGTCTGAAGCCATAGACCAGATGGAGTTGCTGGGGCATGATTTCTTCCTGTTCCTTAATGCAGATACCGATGAGGTGAACCTGTTATATCGGCGAAAGGATGGCAACTACGGTCAGATTGAACCTGAGTTGGGCTAAGACTATGACTGGTGAACTAAGATACGTTACTTTCAATACTGATATGGGCTGGGTGGGGATATTAGGTTCGGCTAAGGGACTGCTTTGTATTACCTTGCCTCAGCGTTCTGCCCAAGAAGCACGGCAACTGTTGGGTGGTAGCGTAAATGATGCTACCTGGGCTCCGCATTTATTTGACGATATAATCCAGCGCTTCGGTCTTTACTTTAGTGGTCACAGGGTAACCTTCCCTGATGAGCTTGACTTCTCCGGAGCTACCCCCTTCCAACACCAGGTATGGGAGGAAACCAGGCTTATTTCTTATGGTGAGACCAGAAGCTACGCTTGGGTAGCGCGAGGCAGGTTGGTAAACCGAAGGCAGCTAGGGGGGTGGGGCAGGCTATGGGCAGTAACCCATTACCGATTATCATACCCTGCCACCGGGTGATAACCAGCAATGGTAAGTTGGGAGGCTTTGGTGGTGGACTGGAGATGAAAAGGCAGCTTCTTTCTCTAGAGGCGGCTGCCAGTACTGGCTAGCGTGAGAGGCCGTTTATCAGTTATGATGCAAGGCGAAACCTTATGTATACCTGCCAGGTACTTTGCTTCGTGGTCAAAGACACCTCTTATTTTTAGGTTCAGAAAATTATCTTCGTACTTCTGAATCAGTCCGTCATCAGCGAAGCTAAAGTATCTGTTCTCACCAATTATGATATGGTCTAATACCTTAATCTGCAGAACATTACCGACAAAGACTAGGTCTCTGGTTAGCTGTTTATCACTCTTGCTGGGGGTAGGGTCGCCGGAAGGGTGGTTATGGGCAAAAATCAAGGCGGTGGCTCTATATTTAATGCTATGCTCCACAATCTCGCGGGGTCGGATGGGGATACCATCCAGCGTCCCCTCAAAGAGGTCTTCAGTATCAATAATCTGGTGTCGGGTGTTGAGATAGATGACCTTGAATACCTCTTTCTTGAGGTCGCGCATTGAGTAGTAGAGGTAGTCAAAAAACTCTTGGGAGGATTGATAAACCGGCTGTTCTATAAACCTCTGTTTGAGAACCTCTTCTGGTAGTTCATGTAAGAGCTTTATGCAGAACATACAAGGGGGAGTAATCCCGACTTGCTCTAGCTCCTCGTGGGAAGCCGACAAGAACCCCCTGAGGCTTTCAAAATGTTTAATGGAGTCTTTTGCCTGTCGCTGACATTCCCGGTGGGGTAAGACTAGGCTTAGCAGCAGTTCAATGATTTTCCGGTCGCTAAGACCTTCAAAACCTAAGCTGACGAACCTTTCTTGCAGCGCTGTCAGGTGCCCCTTTTCTTTTGGAGGTTTTACTAAACTCTTCGGAAGCATCTTCACTCCTAACCCTTGAGTCAGTTCTCCTCATTTTATTTTACAATTATAGCACTAGTTGTCAAGGAATTGCTTTAGTGTAGTGCCAGATGGCAATCATATTACACATTATACCAGCTCTTGTCAAGGAACAATGTTCTATTTATATGTTTTCATAGCACAATTGTCCATATTTTTGGATGCAAACAAGCTATTTGGGGAAAATTTGATGTATTTGTGGCTATTAGAGGCTAATAAAGCTTGGAGCCGGGTAATTTGGCGCTATATTGAATTCGTTTGGCATCAGCCCGGTCCCTTATTTTTATGTTTAGGAAGCCCATTCTGTATTCTTCAATGAGTCCTTCGCCAGCAAAGCTGAAATATGTATTGTTGCCGATGATAATATGGTCTAAAACCTTCATCTGCATGATACTGGCAGCATAGAGCAGGTCTTTGGTTAGCTCCTTATCGCTCAGGCTGGGCTGAGGATTGCCGGCGGGGTGATTATGGACAAAAATCAGGGAGACGGCATTGTATTTAATCGCCCTTTCCATAACTTCACGGGGGGAGACAACGCTTTTATCCAGCGTGCCTTCAAAGAGGTCCTCGGTTTCAATAATCTGATTTTGGCTATTTAAGTAAATAACCTTGAATACCTCTTTCTTGAGGTCTCGCATTGAGTGATAGAGATAATCAAAAATCTCCTGAGAGGATTTGTAAATGGGTTTATCTATTATTTTCTCTTTGAGAAATTCTCTGGCTACCTCTTGCACCAGCTTGATACCAAAGGCGCTGTGAGGGCCAATCCCCTCTATTTGCTGTAATTCCTCGGGTGGAGTTTCCAGAACTCCCCGCAGGCTCTTGAATCTTTTAATGGCTTCCTTTGCTTGCTGTTTGCAGTCTTTGCGGGGTGTGCCCAAGGTCAGTAGCAACTCAATAATCTCATAGTCGTGGAAACCTTTAAGCCCCGACTTGATGAACTTTTCCCGCAGCCTTTTTCTGTGTCCTGGTAGCGTATCACCTGAAGTCATTTGGTTTTCTCTTAAGCAACCTTAGCAAAATTATATACTCTTTTACCTTTTGTTGATAGCTTATAAACCATCTTAATATAAGATATTAGGTATGACCTGTTGACTCTACTCTTATTCCATTCTCTCCCACCAGCTCTACCAGTCGCTGGTGGAGTTCGGGGCAGTAGTTAGTATATATGTTGGATAGCTTCAGGTTGATAACCTTCTCTTCGTTGGTAACCCGCAGACTAACCTCATCCTTACCGTTGAATTCTTTGATGGCATCAATCAATCTTTGCAGATAGGCTGTATCACGGGCCTCATCGCTAGTCTGGCTGATGCTGATTACCAACCGACGATTTTTTATGGTTGATGTATTGGCTGCGGCCTCTCCAGCGTCTACCGATACCTCAGCAGGCTGAGAAGTAGCCACTGTTTCCACCTCGGCTGTTTCTGGCTGGTAGAGACGAACATGGTCGCAGCTAAGCTGCGCACGTTCCTCCCGTAGTCTTACTTTACCTTCAACAAGCAGTATATTCCCTTCCTGCCAGAGGTCTTTGGTATCGGCATAGACCTTGGGCCAGACCATAACATCGACTCTACCGTCTAGGTCCTCCAACACAGCGCTGGCAAAGGGGCGCCCGTCTTTAGTGAACAGGTAACGAACCGAAGCTAACATGCCGGCGACAATTACAGTTTTTCCTGCCATTTCGGCGTCAATTTGCCCACACAGGGTAGTATTCTCTGAACTTACCTTGTTAGCGAAAGGGCTGAAGGGGTGTTCGGAGAGGTATACCCCCATCAGCTCCTTCTCCCAGTCTAGCTTTTCCTTGGTAGGGGCGTCAGCTGCTTCAAGTTCGAGGCCAGGTAGCGGTACCGATGCTGTTTGCCCCCACAGGTCAAACATGGTGGACTGTCCACTTTCCCGCAGGCGCTGCTCTCGTTGAGCAAGAGACAGTATGCGATCAACGTTATGGAGTAAAGTCCCACGGTCTCCGAAAGAGTCGAATGCGCCTACCTTAATCAGGCTTTCCATTACCCGCTTGTTTGTGCTATGTAGATCGACTCGACGGCACAGGTCTTCAATAGAGGTGAACTCACCACCTTTACTGCGTTCGGCAATAATAGGCTCAATAGCTCCGGTGCCTACATTCTTGATAGCGGTTAGCCCAAACCGAATGGCAGGGATGTCATCCTCCCCTTTTTCTATAGAGAAGCTAGCCTGGCTGTGATTTATATCAGGGGGTAGGACGCCTATACCCAGGCGACGGCACTCAGCCACCGCCGTTGCCACCTTCTCTAACTGCCCGGCATGAGTAAGCAGGAAAGCGGTAATATATTCTGACGGGTAGTTTGCCTTGAGATAGGCGGTTTGATAGGCAATGAGGGCGTAGCTGACACTATGAGCCTTATTGAAGGCATAGCCAGCGAAGGGCTCAATAAGAGCAAAAACCTCACTGGCAACCTCGGCAGGGAAGCCTTTCTTCTTAGCTCCAGCCATGAAGTTACGCCGCTCCTTTTGCATAACCTGAGGAATTTTTTTGCCCATTGCTTTGCGAAAGATATCAGCCTGCCCCAAGCTGTAGCCAGCGAATTGTTGGACAATAAACAGTACCTGGTCCTGATACACAATGACCCCATAGGTCTCTTCAAGGATACTGGCTAGGGCTGGGTGGGGGTAGCGTATAGGCTCAATGCCCTGTTTAGCTTTGATAAAGGTGGGTATGTGCTCCATAGGGCCAGGACGATACAGGGCTACGATAGCAGCGATATCGCTGAAGGAGGTAGGTTTAAGCTCCTTGATGTAGCGGCGCATGCCGGCTCCCTCTAACTGAAATACACCAGCCGTTTCTCCTGAAGATAGCAGGGCGAATGTCTTAGCGTCATCCATCGGGATATGGTGCAGGTCAATCTCAATACCATGGTTCTGGTAGATAATCTCCTTTGCTTTGCTCAGGATGGTGAGATTAGCCAAGCCGAGTAAGTCCATTTTGAGGAGGCCAATCTGGGCGATATCTTCCATAGAGAACTGGGTCATAACCTGATCTTCACCGTTACCCCTGCTTGCCCGTTGTAGTGGAACGTATCTGGTGAGGGGCTCTTGGGATATGACCACACCGGCAGCATGAGTGCTAGCATGGCGAGCGATCCCCTCAACCCTCCTGGCTGAGTCAACCAGGTTGTGAATGATAGCATCCTCATGGTAAATGGTTCTTAGCTCGCTATTTTCCCCCAGAGCTCTTTCCAGAGTTATGTTTAGTGAAAAGGGCACCAGCCTGGCGACGCGGTCAACATCACTATATGGCATGCCCAGAGCCCGTCCCACATCCCTGAGGGCGGCTCTGGCGCCCAGGGTGCCGAAGGTGATAATCTGGGCGACATGGTCAGGTCCATATTTGTGGGATACGTAGGTGATGACCTCGTCACGGCGGTCATCCTCAAAATCCAGGTCTATATCTGGCATCTCTCGCCGCTCCAGGTTGAGGAAACGCTCAAATACCAGCCTATGTTCAATAGGGTCAACGGCGGTGATGCCCAGGCAGTGCAGGACAATGCTGGCAGCAGCGCTACCCCTAACTCCGAATAGGATGTTTTGTTTTCGGGTAAAAGAGATAAGGTCCCAGACGACCAGGAAGTAGTTAGCAAACTGGGTCTTTTTAATTACTTCCAATTCGTAGTTAAGTCGCTGTTCTATCTCTGGTGTAGAGCGGGAGTAATATAGGGGTAAACCCTGATAACAGAGGTCGGCTAGAAACTGGTCAGCCGGCTTACCTTCAGGTAGTTCTATTTCTGGGAGGTGGAGGCGCCCAAATTCAAGCTCAAGGTTGCACATTTCAGCAATGCGCCCGGTGTTCTCCACTGCCTGAGGAATATCATGGTAAAGCTCTGCCATCTCCTGTGGGCTCTTGAGGTAGAAGAAATCGCCGGGCATTTTCATTCTCTTCTCATCATAGATAGAGGAGTTCGTCCCAATACACAGCAGCAGGTCATGAGCCGGGGCATCCTCTTGGTTTATGTAGTGGACATCATTAGTTGCTACTAATGGAATATCAAGTTCGTTTCCCATAGAGATGAGCACCTGGTTTATTGGCTCCAGCTCAAGAATGGGCTGTCTCTGTATTTCCAGGTAAAAGTCATCAAATGTCTGCTTATACCACAGGGCGGCTTCTTTTGCCTCTTGGAGGAGCCCTTCCCGAATAAGGTGGGGAATCTCGCCGGCAACACAAGCTGAGAAGGCAATAAGCCCGTGGTGATACTCTTCTAAAAGCTCTTTATCTATCCTTGGCTTGTAGTAGAAACCTTCAAGATTTGCTTTGGTAGTAAGTTGAATGAGGTTATGGTATCCAGTCTGATTCTTAGCCAGCAAGATAAGGTGGTAGGGTTTTTTATCACTGGCATCACGGCTGAAGCGGCTGTTTCGAGCGATATAAACCTCGCAACCAATAATGGGTTTTATGCCGGCTTCCCTGGCTGCTAGGTAGAACTGAATAACGCCATGCATAGCCCCGTGGTCAGTTATCGCTAGGCTATTCATACCCAGCTCTTTGGCTCGCTGAAGCAGTTGGGGAATACGGCACATGCCGTCAAGTAAACTATATTCGGTATGGATATGGAGATGAGTAAACATATCACCTTCTAGCGGTTCAAATTCGTTAACATTATAACACAGGGGCAGTTTTTTGGGGGTATTATGCAGGTTTTTCCCAGGATTGGATTTATCCCAAACAGTCTGTAAATCAGTCATGTCTGGGTTGCTAGAGCATACATTGCAGAAGTATAATTGGTTAAGTCTCTCGGAACTATTCCAACTTGGTGCGGGTTACGTAGACAGATGCTTTGGCCGCCACGTTACTAAACTAGCAAGATGCGGTTTTCTTTCTAGTAGTTTTAGAGGAATCTTGGGCAATCAGGTCAGGGGAAGCGAATATAGCGAATATGATGAGAAATGCTAAAACACTTAGAAGTGACGGGGGCTTTTACGGTTGGATTGCGCTGGCGGGGGCGGCGCTGGTGTATTTTGGCAGCTGTGGCATCTTCTACTACACATATGGGGTGTTCTTACCAATCATGTGTGATGACCTTGGCTGGAGTCGGGCTGCAGTTGCTGGGGGGCTTTCCCTGGGTATGCTTTGTGTCGGGTTACCCAGCCCACTGATAGGGGCTTCTATTGCTAGGTTTGGCCCAAGAGTAAACATGGTGTTTGGTAACTTACTTGCTGCATTGGGGTTGGCGGGGATGTCTCTGGCGCAAGAAGCTTGGCATGTTTACTTCTTTTACAGTCTCTCTGGTCTAGGGGTTGGTTTTGGGCTATATATGGCTTGCACCACAGTAGTCAACAACTGGTTTGTTAGGAAACGTTCCCTGGGAATGGGGCTAGTTGTAGCTGCCGGAGGTTTGGGCGGGTTTCTCTTTCCGCCTTTAGTAACATGGTTGATTTCTACCGTCGGGTGGCAAATATCCTGGGTAGCCTTGGCTGGCATATATTTCACGTTTACTGTTGTGATTGGCGGGCTGATTCTTGTCAGAAACAAACCGGAGGACCTAGGGCAAGTTCCCGACGGGATATCTATTGAACCAGTCATGGAGGAGGAAAGGATAAACTATCGTTCAATAGTCTATCAGAGCCCGGTAGATTGGAGAGTGAAGCAGGCCATACGAAAACCTGCTACTTGGTTAATCACGACCATAAGCGCAGCCAACTTCTTTGCTATAGGCACTATATCAGCGCATCAGGTAGCATATCTGAAGGACGTGGGTTTTACCCCTATAATAGCAGCTATGTCCCTGAGCGTGCTTGCAGGGATGAGTATTGTAGGCAGGCTGGGATTCGGAGCTTTAGCACTGAGATTTGAGGTAAGGCATTTAGCGATTGCCAGTTTTGCAGTTCAATTGATTGCACTGGCTATCTTATTAACGACTAGGAACCTGACCTTAATTTATGTCTACGCGGCGCTCTTTGGGATTAGCTACGGGGGATTGATAACAGCCCTTCCCACATTCGTTGGGGGGTATTACGGACGTACCCATTATGCTCAGATTCTGGGGTTGATATTTCCTGTGGGCATGATTTTTGAGGCTGCGGGACCAGTGTTGGCCGGGACTATCTATGACGCTACTACCACATATACGCCAGCTTTTGCAACAGTTGCCGTTATCAGCTTTATGGGGCTCGTATCTGCCATTCTGGCTCGTCCCCCCAAGCTGCGCCAATAAACTAGCGAGTTGGTACTACTGTTCTTTTTCTCTTTAACTGTGTAGAATTTGGGTAGGGTGAAAGGGGGTAAAGGTGAGAATTCTTCGTCTTACTGCACAGTGGCTATTTATACTTTGTCTGCCGGTGCTGCTACTGACGGCTAGCATTGGTGTAGCCGTAAATAGTATTTGGCTGTATGAATATGGCTTTGAGAAATACAGTGTCGGGCAGACCACGGGTCTGGCTGAGGTGGAACTGGAAAAAGCAGCCAGGGGGTTAATTGGCTACTTTAACTCAGATGAGGAGTATATCAGTCTTTCCGTGATAAAAGATGGCCAGCCATTCGAGCTGTTTAATCAGCGGGAGGTGATTCATCTCAAGGATGTCAAGGGCTTAATCTGGCTGGACTACTGGGTTTTACTGGGGTTACTGGTTTATGCCTTGGGTTATGCCTTGGGTTATACCGGAGTCGGTCTCTTCTGGCGGAAGCGTAGATACTGGCGGCGGCTGGCGTGGGGGGTAGTTGGGGGAGGTGGTGTTACCCTTGCCCTGATGCTGGCGCTGGGACTAGGTGCACTACTGGGCTTCGACCAGCTATTCTTGCAGTTTCACCTTATTAGCTTTGCCAATCCGTTCTGGCTGCTTGACCCTGCCACGGACTACCTGATAATGCTGTTCCCACAGGGTTTCTGGTATGATACTACTCTATTCTGTGCTCTGGCAACAGCGTTTGGGGCAGTGGTTTTGAGTGGGGTGGCTGGAGTGTATTTGCGGAGAGCAAGAGAGTCAACCTTTTGAGGGGACGATGATGGGAGCAGGAAGGCGAAAGGCGAGAGCCAAAGGAATGATACTGGCCATTTGTCCAGACTGTAAAGGAACAGGGAAAGTCCCCAAAAAACTTCCTTTCCTGGCTAATCCGAAGGCACCGGCAACCCGTGCCGACAGGTTAGGTCTGGAAACCTGCCCGAGGTGTAGGGGTAGTGGTTGGATTGGTATGGGATAGGTTGAGACCTGAGGTGACGCACTAAAGCATATTTGTCACACAGATGTGATAGTTATAGAAGGAGCAAAGAACAAACAAGGGAGGTGACCCAGGTGAAGATAATCGACCTGCGTAGCGATACAATAACCCTGCCCACGGAGGAGATGCGTCAGGCTATGTATGAGGCTGAGGTGGGGGATGATGTCTTTGGGGAGGACCCCACCGTCAATCGTCTGGAGGAGCTGGCGGCTCAGATGACGGGGAAGGAGGCCGCTCTCTTTACCCCCAGTGGCACTATGAGTAACCTCATTGCGATTTTGACTCATACCCGCCTTGGAGATGAAATTCTCATGGGTAGTGAGGCCCATATGTTCTGGTACGAAGTGGGAGGTGCGGCTGCTTTAGGAGGTGTCGTTATGCGCACTCTTCCGAATGACCAGGATGGTCGGATTGACTCTGGTGCAGTTGAGGCAACTATTCGGCCGAAGAACATACATGCCCCCCAGACTACGCTCCTGTGCTTGGAGAATACTCATAACCGCTGTGGTGGCGCTGTCCTAACCCCAGATTACACATCGGCTATTGCCGGACTGGCTCATCGGCATGGCCTTTCGGTTCACTTGGATGGTGCCCGCATCTTCAATGCTGCTGTTGCCCTAGATGTCCCTGTCAGCGAGTTGGCTAATGCGACTGATACTGTTTGTTTCTGCGTGTCCAAGGGCCTCAGTGCTCCCGTGGGTTCTCTCCTCTGCGGACCGCGAGAGTTTGTGGAGAAGGCCCGTAAGTGGCGTAAGATGGTTGGGGGAGGGATGCGCCAAGCGGGGGTCATTGCCGCTGCCGGCATGGTGGCGCTTCAGAAAATGGTCAGCCGTCTGGCAGAGGACCACGCCACCGCTCGGCGTCTAGCCTATGGCTTATCTCAAATCCCCGGTATCATCATTAACCCAGAAAAGGTTCAGACTAACATTGTGATGTTCGAATCACCATCTGGCACCCTCGCATCTGAGCTTACCCAGCGCATAGATACTCATGGTGTTGGGCTATTGCCCCGTGGTGGGCAGAGAATACGAGCCGTCACTCATCGTATGGTTGGGGCTGCGGACATAGATGAGGCGCTCAACCGTATCGAGTTTGTGGTAAAAGTACTGGGCTAGGAAATCCAACATAGTAAGCCCATCTCAAATATTGTGGGAGTCTCTACCCCACTATCCACTTTGTGATCCGGGAGACCAGGCCAGATGTCAGGTTTCTTTAGTTAGGGAATGCTTTCCTACCAATAATCTCTTGCTTCAGGTACCATCTTTGGACAGATTCAATTACTTCATCAGGATTATCACAAACCCTCAGTAGATTTAAATCGTCTTCGGAGATAAACTCTTTAGCGAGAGCAATGTCCTTTAGCCAGGCCAGAAATCCTTCCCAGTATTCACTATTAAATAATACTATTGGGAATGGTTTTATCTTATGGGTTTGCATTAGGGTTAGCACTTCGGTCAGTTCATCAAGAGTGCCTAGGCCACCGGGTATGATAACGAAAGCAGCAGCATATTTTACCAGCATAACTTTACGCACAAAGAAGTGGCTAAAAGTTATTGACTTCGTGGTGTAGGAATTACAGGTTTGTTCTTCAGGTAAAACAACGTTAAGTCCGACTGATTTAACCCCGGCTTTGAGGGCACCCTTATTGGCTGCTTCCATTACACCAGGCCCACCGCCGGTTATAATTGAGAAGCCGATGTCACCAAGCCGATGGGCTATTTCTTCTGTCTGGGCATAAAGCTTATCATCTGCTCTGAGCCGAGCCGAGCCATAAATAGTTACCGCTGGCTCTATACCTGAAAGCCTATCAAAGCCTTCCACTAACTCCCCTATTATCCGAAACATGCGCCAGGATTCTTCCTTGGCCAAATCATTTATTTCATATCCATTTGTCATGTTCTCCTCCCTAAGAGACATGTATCGTTGCTGTTGACGGTAAGAAGTCTTTACTATTCCAGAAAGGCTTCTTCTCCGTATTCCGGGACTGATACCTCCCAGCCAGTTTTCTTATGCAGGAACTCTCCGAAGCTTTTGGCTGATCTGGCTTCCCCGTGAGTAATAAACACGTGCCGGGGAGCCTTCTTAAGCCCAGAAATCCACTTGAAAAGCTCATCTCTATCGGCGTGGGCAGAAAAGCCATGTATCTGGGCTATCCTTGCCCGGACAGGATATTGCTGCCCCAGTATTCTTATTTTTTTAGCTCCTTCCACGATATGTCGGCCGAGTGTGCCTATCGCTTGATACCCCACAAAGAGTATTGTGCTTTCCTTGCGGGAAATATTGGCTACGAGATGGTGTTTGACTCTTCCGCCGGTACACATTCCTGAGCCGGCTATTATGATGGCAGTTCCCGCTATGTGGTTAATCCCTTTTGATTCATCTACGGTACGTACCATTTTTAGACCGGGAAAATCAAAGGGTGAGTTGTTTTTGCGCATTAGTTTGTTCATATCCTCGTCGAACACTTCAGGATGATTTTTGAATACCTCCGTAATGCTCACTGCCATAGGACTATCAACAAAAACCATCAGGTGTGGTATGCGATTTGCAAGCAGCAATTCATTCAAATACCACATCACTTCCTGGGCTCTCTCTAGAGAAAAACTGGGGATAACTATATTCCCCCTGGCTTTTCGGGTAGAATTGACAATTTTAGCAAGGCTATCACTTATGTTCTCCGAATTTTCGTGTAACCTATCTCCATAAGTAGACTCGATCAGAACATAATCTGCCTCGTTAAAGAGGGTTGGGTCTTCTATTATCGGTTTGTCTGGCCGGCCAACATCCCCCGAGAATAGAATCGTCCTCTTTTCTCCATCTTGATTTGCCGTGACCTTTATCATTGCCGAACCGATAACATGACCGGCGTCATAGAAAGTAGCGTCAACCCCATCAGCTATATGAACGGGATTCCCGTATTTTACCGGAGATAATAGAGGAATGGTGTCTGCGACGTCAGCAACGGAGTATAACGGAACTTCAGGGAAGGGCCCGCTTCTGCCTTCCCGTTGATGCCTTCTGCTTTTGAATTCCGCATCTTCTTGCTGCAGCTTTGCCGAATCTAGCAGCATAATCTGGACTATCTCAGCGGTAGCAGCAGTGCAGTAAATCTTACCGCGGAAGCCATCGCGAACCAGCTTGGGCAGCAGGCCGCAGTGGTCAAGGTGCGCATGGGTCAGGAGAACAGCGTTCAGGGTATGGGGCTGAACGTGGAAAGGCTCCCAGTTTCTGTGTTTAAAGTCTCTTTCTTGATAGAGCCCGCAGTCCACCAGAATTCTGGTGTTATTAGTTTCCAATAAATACTGTGAACCCGTTACGTTACGGGCTCCACCCAAAAAACCGAGCTTGATTCGCACTTTTTCACCTCTATTTTAACTTACTCCCTTATGATAGCATCTAATCACGTAAACTGCTATCGCTCCAGCCAGGGGTGGCATGTTATATGCTGTCGCAGTTGACTACTGGCAATTTTATTGCCTTTGTGCTACAATAGGCAGAAATAGGGATTAAATAGCAGATTGGGACTCTGTATGCAAAACATAATTGCCGAAATTGATGCTAGGGAGGGAGGGGCTGGTAAGAATGGCTAAGAGAGGGACAAAAGATATACTTTCTCCAGACGTCATCGAGTGGGAGTGGATGGAGGAGAAATATCGGACAATCGTAAGGACAGCCTTCGATGGCTTCTGGATCACCGATTTGGGGGGTAGATTGCTTGAAGTCAACGACTCATACTGTAAGATGATAGGTTATACTCGAGAAGAGCTGCTTACAATGTCCATACCCGATATAGAAGCTGCAGAAAACCCTGAGGCGATGGCTCAACACATTAAAAACACAATGGAGCAGGGTTACGACAGATTTGAGACCCGGCATAGACGCAAAGGCGGTAAGATTATTGATGTTGAGATAAGCGTAAATTATCTCGATGTCGCTGGGGGACAAATGTTTGTATTTGTCCGTGACATCACCGAGCGCAAGCAGATGGAGGAGGCGCTGACCGACGAAGCTGTCCGTCGTCGTATCCTGATCGAGCAGTCCAGAGACGGGATTGTTGTCCTTGATCAGAATGGCAGGGTATATGAGTCTAACCAGCGATTTGCCGTGATGCTCGGGTACTCCCCCGAGGAAGTCCTTCAGCTCCACGTGTGGGATTGGGAATTTCAATTTACACGTGAGCAAGTGATCGAGATGATTCGGAGTGTTGATGAGACCGGCGACCACTT